>Ga0325411_1004938_pt1 | contig 14877 bp, 4 predicted proteins | sample PopdelMetagenome_13_FD_206181 | JGI IMG/M metagenome (GOLD analysis project Ga0325411, IMG submission 206181) | Populus deltoides microbial communities from Bellville, Georgia, United States - Xylem-PdIQD-R4 | ecosystem: Host-associated > Plants > Phyllosphere > Stem > Wood/Secondary xylem... | reverse complement strand
ATTAATTTAATTGTTAATATTTTTTGGTATTTGAATTTATAAGATTATCAATACATGTTTTGACACTATGAAAACCAAACTATCCAGATCTACATGTTGTTTCTTCTTCTTTTCCAACCATTTTTGTTGAACCACATTCATTAAAAAGGCGCATTTGTGGTTTTCAAGGGATGAGATTTGATCCAAAAACAGTCTTTATGGAGAAAGATTGCTTCTTCTTCTTCTAAATCAAGGCATTGATACTGAGATCTGAAATTATTGACAAAGAATAAATCTTAAAAATTGTCGTCAATAGATATAATAAGCTCATGATGAAGCATTAAGGACGCAAAAAATAGTGGTGTTTGTCAATCTGAAATTATTTAAGACATGCTTTAGCATAAGCTAACCTCATCCATTACCAGAAAAAACATCATGCAAAGACTGTTTGTACTAGAAAACATGACCTAAGCATTGTTTGGGCTTGAAAAAAAAAACAAAGAGCAACGATTTTGGTGAGAATTCAGGTGATTTGGAGATTTTAATGTTTATAGCACTTCAAGTTTTCTACATTACGGCTTCTAGGTATTCTTAAAGACGGGTTAAAAACTTTTTAAAAAATTTATCTATACCTTGGAACCTCAGAATAAACTGTATTATAAACAGCCAACCCCCAGCCCAGACCTGTACCATCCACTGCAAAGGTAGCATGAAACTGCAGCTGGATTCTTCACTACAGTCAAACGATGTTTTCTGACATATATTCTTCAAACCAATCAGGGAACGTTGAATGAATTGAATCGGCACCATGTCCTGATTCTCAAAGATGAGCAGGTTGTGCTTGACCATCCATGCGTGAGCAAAGAGGAAGACCTGTTCAATGGGAAGAGTCTTCACTATTTCCTGTTACCATCCCTTGAAGCAAGACTGAGCTGCAGTGGATACATGAAAACCAAGAGGACAGTCTTGGCTTACATGCAATTTTTTTCATCTTAGGGAGTAAGCTTTCCACACAGAGAGGAAGTGTTCTATGTTGTCTAGTTCTAGAACAAAACATCAGATGATGTGGTAAAGATGAATATTAACAGCAAAATGAAAAGCACTCTTCACTTACTAGGTGTGCCAAAGCGGTTTAGCTGGGTTTTCAAATACAACAAACACCAAAGATTTTTTTAAACACTTTTAAAACACAAAAACAAATAAAATCAAAACCGAGATGCAACTAAAGTGCCTTTTCTAATGTGCACCGTTCTAAAAATCAAAGAAAACAAGAGAAGAAAAAATAAAAGCACGAAAAAAGGGTAAGAGCACTGTTTCATGAACAAAGAGATCCAATTTCATGCTACACTGGGAACTGAGCCATGAGAAAAACACATCAAAGAACCTGATAGTCGATTTATTATTTCTCAGCAACTTCCTTTATCAACTAGAGTTTATAACAATCTACCACAACAATGATTCTGGCTACTTTTTGAAAAAGAAAAAGAAAGAGAGAAAAATGGGGGCTCAACTTGATGTTATATAGCTTGCTATCCAGCATAGCTTTGCAAAGATTAAAGAACTGATCAGTTGTTTGCTAATATTTTAGAATTCAACACCATTAGAGATAGGAGGAAGACACTTCGGTTAATAAGATCAGAAACAAGATACATTCTCCTTCGAACTCAGGAAATTGCAGGTTGAATAGATGGAAGCTGCAGCAGCTCTAACAGCCAATTCCTTCTGTGAGCTATCTGCTTTCTCAGTTCTGCACATTGAAGAAAACTGCATAATTATGAAGTAACTTGCAGAATATTTGCCACATGGTGAGGCATGAATTAAAGAATGTTGACGAAACAGATTGTTTATAATGATGATAAATGATAATGTCTCTTCAGTCATCATAATTCATCATCCATAATATGAGCTCAATCATGCAATTTAAGATACTATACCAGATCCTGCCACAAGTTTGACAAAGGTATAATGGCGTAGTAATTTACCTGGGGTAACCTAAAATTGCATTATAGTGCAAATGTTGCAGCCCCTGATCACAGTGCACTTGCATTTCCTTTACTTGGCTCAACCAAGTTTCCTGAAATTCAAACCAGAAAGCACCTAAATAAGCTAATGAAAGAAATTGGATTAAAAAAATGAATTTTCTATACTATCAAAAGCTCTGCAGAAGAAGATTTATTTTAAAAAAGGAAATCCTATTACAAGTAAGAAACAACTTTTGTATTCAGAAACTGTGTAGTGTATTCAGGCAAATGAATTAGTCTGGTCAGATATAAGTTGATACCAAACCATCGCAAATCACCATGGAAACACTGAGAGTCAAATTCACACACAAACACATCTCTAGATTACTAGTAGAATTTTGTAGCATGAGAAAGAAAGAAAAGTCTCTCCTATTGCACTTGTCTTTCCAATCACACTTACAAGTTGTTTCTCTTCTTCAGAAAGTGCACTGTCCAACTGATCAAACAATGCTCTCCATCTTGCTTGATGCATGGCAGCTGTTGCATTATTGGACACTACTTCTGAAGAACTTTTCATAGTATAAGCACCGTCCACTTCAATAGCTGAGAACTCTTTTGATATTAAAAATGGTAACTCAGTAGTTATCACTGCTCGGACTCTCTTCCTACTTCGGCGCAATGCTGAAAGTACAGGAGATGGTTTATTAACATATGGACATCATGTACCAAACTAAATAATACTCAACAACCATTCACATTATAAAGCATTACCTGCTATCCGTCCTCTAATGTCTTGATGAAGAAGTTCCAACCATTGAGAAGAAACAGTAGCAGCTGAAAGTACAAAAACAAAGTACTTTCAGCTAAGATGTTCTTGGCTTTCAGTTTGTCGTGTAACTTCAATGTCGTGATAAATAGCAATACCCTAATTCTATAAAGATACACAATTCATTTAGGTTGTATTTGTTTTTGTAGTTTAACTATATTTTTGAAAAAATTTAAATTTTATTTGTTTTAAATTATTTTTTTAGTGTTTTTTTGTCGTTTTAATATAATATGTCAAAAATAAATTTTAAAAAATAAAAAAATATTATTTTAAAATATTTCAAAATAAAAAAAAAATCTCTACTATAATCTCAAACACGCTTAGTGTCTTGCAATTCCTATCTACCGCAGTTTCACATATAAATATCCAAATATTAAATTGTCAATTCCTTCTAAAAAAAAATTAAACACACCTTTCACAGAAAGACAAGAAACACTTGCGTTGTTTGCTGATTCCTCATTCAGAACAGTTCTAGATTCCTCCAAGGCGTTAGTTGATGAAGGCAACTTCAATGTCAATGCATCATTCTCACTGGCAGCTGAGTGTGAAACAAAATTTCTGTCATGTACCATGTCTACCATGCTGGAGTCACCCTCCCCGTTAGATATAGGGTACCCTCTTGTTTGCTTGCTCCCAAATAAAGAAGTTGAACTCCCATTTCCATGAGAAAAACTGAGTCTATGTATTCCAGAATCACTCATACTATTGTTTTCTTTAGTTCCAGATTTTAGATATGCTTGTTTGCTTTCAAGACAGCCCTTTTCGAGTTTTTCAGACCTTACCAAAGCCTCTATTATGGAATGGACCTGCTTTTTATTTCTCACATGGTTTATGATCCCAGGGTTCAAGCCATTTAGCAATCCACTTGGAGCAGCAATCTTGGTAAACCTATCCACCTGCTCTCTCTTTGCAAGTTCCATCTTTTCCTTGAGAACATCATCTTTGGGTTTCCTCCCGCGTTGCTTTGCCATTGGTATCCCTCCATGAGAAGATGTCATAAAACCACTTTGAATTGAAATCCCTCCATATGAAGATGACAGAAAACCGTTTTGCTTCATTTCTTTCCACATTCTTAATGGATCCTTTTCCTGCACTGGACCAGTAGTACTCCCACACTCAGAAATATCTCTTGTCTTCTCATGATCTTTCTGAGTGTAGAATGGTTCCTGGTTCACAGAGCTATCATCCTGTGCATTCAGATCCAAGCCAAAGCCAACAGAGGTTGCGCATTTATTGTCATGTTTGCTCTCATGCTTCTTGAGCAATGGGACTTCATTACAATTCTCAGCATGTTCTGCCATATCCTTTCTCACCAAATGATTAGCAATGCAAGCTTCATTACTGAGATCCAGTGGCTTAGAGGCAGCAGTGACCTCAACTGATAATGCGGTCCTTCCACTTCTTTCTGCTCGATAAGCATTGAAGTCCAAGGTTACTGGAACATTGGTGACTTGGGACATCTTTTCTGTAAACTGAAAGCGGTCGTCGTCTTCTTTGTTTTTCAAGTGATTGCTGCTTACTTCTGTGCCATTATCAAGTAGAAAAAACAAAGCTTTAAAACGATGTTTATATTGGAAGTTCAACGGGCCACAACAAGTTAATCTACAGTGGAACTAAAGTACCATTCTACGTGTCCAGGCATTGCAATTTGTTTTCAATTAAATGTTTCTTGTTGGTCTTGTTCTGCTAACTAGTATTACTAGTGAACAGATTTGTCTATTGTACTTGTACATGGCTGCATTCTGACATCCCAGATACGCACAAATTTCAATATCAAAACACCTAACCGCAGCAAAAAAAGTTACATATTAATAAAACCTTACCTTCAAACCTCAGCACAGATTCAAGATTACGCATTTTAATCTTTTTTCTAGCAACTTCTGATTTCTCTCCCAATTCACCACCAGTCCGCTTCTCACCAGCCAACTAAAACAACCCAGAATCAGGAACATAAAACTTCTCAAAAGAACCAAAGAAAGAGAGAAACCAACCTTGGAATCAGATCTGGACCTCCCTGTATCCCCTCCTCGATCTTCCATTAGCTTAAACCTAATTCAAAATTCAAGACTTTTAGTGCCAAAATCATGAACCAAAAGGAAAAAAGGTAAAAACTTGAAACCCAATTTAAGACTTTTAACAACAAAGACCTCAGCCGAAATCAAAAAGAAAAAAATTCTTGGAAACCCTATTCAATTAAGATCTCTAGCATCAAAAAAATTTTAAAAAATTAATCTTGAAACCCAATTAAAAATCAAGAAATTTAACACTAAACCTTAAAACAAAAGGCAAAAATAAAGAAATGGAAATAAAAGATTCCCTACCCGCCAAGCCAAATCTTGATTTCTTTAAAAAGGGTATCTGTATCTACTTTTAGTAGGATTTGAGAGAGATTGGAAGCGAGTTAGGGTTTTCAGAAAGAGGAGGAGGGGTGGCAAGATATGTTTTGAAAAGTGTTAGTGATTTGAATTTACAGAGAGGGAGAGAGAAAGAGAGCGCGCTTGCTTTAGCTTATTTCTTGTCTGATTTCAAGTGCTAGAAGACAAGGAGGAGTCGTGCTTCCTTTTTATTTCTTTTTTTAAGGAGTTTTTGACGCTAACAACGTGAGGGAGGGAGGGAGGTTTGGGGGCTTGGAGATTCGTTTTTCTCCTTTCAAATTCAAATGCGATGTTTGGAGGGATTTTTGTTTGGGCCCCCACATTATTCCCCCATTGTTATCACCTCCTGCTTCTACTTCTTTTTATTTTTTATTTTTTAATAGGATTTTTAAAATTTTAATAACAAATATTTTTTAAATTATTTTTTATTTAAAAACATATTATAATAATATTTTTAAAAAATTATTTTTGATATCAACACATCAAAACAATCCAAAAATATAAAAAATTAAATTTAAATAAAAAAATTTAAATTTTATTTCTCGTTTGAAACACAATACCAAATAGTTTATTTAAAACTATATGAATTTAATTTAATTTAATTTAATTTATATGATTGAATAAGTGTTTTTATTTGGAATTTTTTTGAAGATATTAATTTGAGTTTTAAATGGAATTGAATTTATAAAAAATTATGCAAAAATAAATCAATCAAATGGGAGACCCTTGAATTTATTACAGTAATCTATTTTGAAATTAATGTTAAAAATAATATTTTAAAAACACTTGCATGCTAACAAAAATCCTATTTTTGCTTTCTCTTGTTCATACACCTCTTTTTTTTATTTCAAAAACCTTTGGCAATACAATATTCTTTTTTTCTTTTACTCCGTTTGAAAACGCGGTGCAAACTGCGTTCCTCAAAAATTCAAATTTGTTTTTGTTAAAAAATAATTTTTTATGTGTTTTAGATTGTTTTGATGCGCTGGTCTCAAAAATAATTTTTAAAAAATAAAAAAACATCATTTTAATATATTTCGGCAAGAAAAGCACTTTAAAAAACAATAACAACCACACTCTCAAACATGCTCACTTGGCATCAATCCTCATGAGGTTATTCTTGCATCTCATAAATTATGCTATTAATACTTCATTTCCTTTTTCTTTATTTTTTTTTGGTTTTTTCCTTAATCTTTCCTTGCTTTTTTTTTTCCTTTGTTTTTTGTTTTGCCTACCAATTATGTGTGGATGATGGTTTTTTCTTCTCTTTTTTTTTTTATAACATGTGTGGATGATAGTTGATTAATGTGTGACTAGGTATAAATTAAATATAAATAGATATTGAAAAGTAGAATTTAAAATTATAGCTAGTATTTGGAACAAAATTTGTTAGCCATCAACTCCTATTTATTAGGTAGAGTAACAATAGATAAAGTTTACCGGCCAACTGAAATCATTTATTGGATTGCTCATGATACAATTTTACCTATTGTTACTCCAATTTAAATAGATCTATTTATATATTCTTTAAAATGTTTATATTTCATGTCATTTAAAAAAAATATAAGGGTTATTGTAACAAAAAGAAATGATTTCTTTAACAAAATTAATTTCTAAATTAAGAAAAAATTATTCAAGATTGCCAGTTAAATTTATTTTCACATGTATTCTAAATAATATAATTGAATTAAATTATGTAGTTTAATATTTTATTTCAAACATAAAAATTCTAATAAGTTATTAATTGAATTTAAATTTACTTATGAATTCAATTTAGCATGTGATTTTGTTTGAAAGAAGATGTATACAATTGACTAGTTAATTATGTTAATGTTATATATATTGATCTTGGTTATATGACAAGTGTTTGTTTGGCTTCTTATAATTGTACTTTCACTAACTACCCAATTCAAGATTCAAAATAAAAGCCAATTCATGGATTACTTTTCATTTAATAATAGCAATTCTAAGTTAACAACCACACCACTATCCTTATTTAAATTTCCAACTCATGTGAAATTCTCGTTAAAATTTTGTATAATTTCATGGATTCTTTAAAGATACAAGAGAACACACAAACACACGCACATACAACTAATATCAGAATCTTTGATCATGGGGTAGGGATGAAGCATAAGTTCATTTTTATTTTTATTTTTATTTTGTTTTAAATGGGTAGATCTAAACCTATGGGAGTGGTCTTAATAGTAAATCTAAAAAGACAGTAAGATTGTTGGTTCAACTATTATCTTATAGGATTAACTTGTTAATTAAACCAACATACATTTTTTATGTCCTCATACTTCAAAGCTTCTTCATCTTCTAACTCTAATATCAGTGGTATAACTCTAATATCAGTGGTAATAGGGTGATCAACCAGGAAGAAATAAATATTGAGAACTTTAACAGAGCCATTGATAATTGAAAAATCCTTTGAAAATATTGTTACAGTTAAAAACCATTAAATCAAGAATTGAGTTGTATTTGTGTTAATATAACTTTTGCTAGACATTCAATCAGCTTTAAGACTGAATCAAGTCATGATTGTGATGGAGATAATAAGTCTAGAGCCTTTAATTCCTTATCCGTAAGCCAATTTTACAAAATAGAACCTAATTTCTTATCTAGAAGTCAGTTTTTATAAAGCTTAACCATCCATAAGGATGATCACAACCTAAAATATTAATCTCAAAGGAATAAATAATTCAAAACATATACCACAACCGTTTTTATGTCAAAAATGTTGCTTCTATAGTTAGACAAAAATTAGCAAACATGGCTTTAAAAGGATTTTTTTTTAATAAAGAATTTTTAAGAAATGATTTTTATTCTCAAAACAATTTTGAAAAAAAGGTGGTTTTTCCAATTTTTTTCTAAAACTAAAACTAATATTCAAGAACAATATTATGAATTTATGAAAACCTATGCATTTCATATAATTTTTTTTTGAATGGTTTTCCTTTTATGTTTTAGAAAATTATATAGACTGTCATTTTTTAAATAAAATTTGTATCTATATATAGACTAGAAATTGAAAAAATGTTATAGGTTCTAAGATAAAAGTTATATATCTTCCATCTATATAAATTAAGATTCCTTTTAAAGAAACTTTTTTAATTAGAAATTCCTTTTAAAATGAAAAGTGAATATGAGGATGTCAAGTCTAGTTATATTCAAAAGATCTTAAAGCAAAATAATTATACTAATAAATTTTTTTAGTCTTTGAAGTGCTAATTGACGAATATGAAAATTTCTTTGAGTTATTCAGGGACTGTTGTTTCTGAAACTCTGGTTGTTTCAAGATCTATTCCCAAACCTTATAAGATCTCATCAAAATTCTCTAAAAAATTGAGTATCATCTTAATTTTACCCAGTCTAGTAAGAACAACAATACTATAGATATTCCAAGTTCATCTTTTGATGAAGAGGAGCTCAAACTAAACAAAATCAAATAGAAACCATCTTTTTTTTAAAATGTATTACCCAAGACCTACTGCCTTAAATATAGTTTTAGAAGAAAAACTCATAATTATCCAAAACGAATACAACTTTAACTCTATCTATGAATTGAACATAGATGGATTAGTTGAGTATCAAATCATTAGTTTACTCCAACAAAAGACAATGGTATCTAATGCCTATAAAACCCAAACAAGTATTTGTGATATAGATATAAGTGAGTTACTTGTAGCTGATTTTACATGTCATCTAAAAGGATGATGGGATAATCTACTTACTTAATTTAACCATGAGTTTATTTTCAAATATTAAAGGATAAAATCAAAAGGAAGCCAAATCTTAAACCATAAGGACAAATCCATTAAAAATGTTGCATCTTTAATTTTTGCTCTGTCCAAAGCTTTTATAAGTGATCATTTACATCTCAAAGATAAAAATTCAGAACTCTTATCAAACCTCAAATGTAAAAAGATGCATGATTTTAGTTGGTATAAAGACACCTTACAATAAGGATCGGAATATAACTTCATGGCTACTGTCAAATGGATCTTTGAATTTTAAACCAAAAAAAAAAAAACAGACTCTAGAAGTTGTATTTTGCATGGTATTTAAAGACACTCACAATATAACCACCAATTCAAAATGCCTACAGTTGACTCTTATTATAATAATAATAATAATTAATTAATTAATTAATTAAAAATCACACATAAAATTAATTAAATGGGAAATTAGTTTGGTAGAAAATAAATGAAAAGCATACTGAAGTTTATGTGATAAAAAAATGAGAGGAATATTAGTCATTATGTCACCTAAATTAAGTCAAATAATATTTGACAAAATCAAACTCACATTAAAAAAAAACAAAAGGTAAAAAGGGAGGAAATTACTAAAAAAAATAAAGTTAAATGAGTAATGGATTGCCCATTTATTAATACCAATGCATTTTATTGATGAGGTAGCCTAAAATATATAATATTATTATCCATAGCATTATATGATTGGTAAGGTATAGATAAAATAGAATTTACAATAAATGTTTGAAAAATAAAATTTAATCTTAATAATATTCTACAATGCTTAATGTTGTTCATAACATTTTCAATTTTAATGTGTAGCTCTTTTAGGTTGGTACTAGATAGGTAGCCCGTGCTTTACCGCATTTTGGACTAATATTTTTTAACAATAAAAAACAATGTTCAAACACTACTAACGTGTTTTTTTTTAAAAAAAAAATTGTGATTCGAGTCATAGACCATATATATATAAAAAACATCATAATGCTTAATTCTCAGCTAATCTAATGTTGAAGGACATAATAAAAAAAGAATCAATTAAAAAAAGATAAAAAACCATCTTGAGTCAACCCAGCCTGACCTGCTAAATTCATGATCTGGATTTTGAGACTAGGATCACTCAATGGAAACCAAACTAGAAAACGATTATGAAGTTAATTCACAAACAACTATATATAGAATGATGAAATTGAGAAAAAAAAAATAATATCAATCAATAAAAATGACAAAAAAAGAATGACCAAAATAAACTTGGGTGAACCTGCCAAATCCACGTCCAGGTCATAAGACTGAGATAGACCCATGAAAAGAAAACCGAAAAAAATTACAAAGCTCAATGCCTTGTCAACTCAAAATTAAAGGATTAAATTGTAAAATAATGTTAAACCTTGGTTAAATTTTTCTGAATATTAAAATATTAACCCGAAGATGAAATTGGTTAAATTAAATCAAAGATATAGAGTTAAATAACAATAGATGAAATTAAAGGAAACAAAAGAGTACATAGCACAAGTGTTAGAAAAAAAAAAGATGGGGACAAAAATATAACTAAGATAAGGGGTCAATGTGTAATTACCTAGAAATATGATTATAAGACCCCAACTGTTTCTCTCCATTATTTGGCATCAAAGAGAAGAAAAAAGGAGGAGGTTATTAAATCTTTTTTCACCAAAAAAATAAGAGAAAATGCAACAAAATTAAAAGGATTTGAGTAAGAGCGAGGTTAGATAATGAGGGACAACTCCTAGACAATGATTAAAGGAGAAAAAAATGAAAGAAATTGGGAAATTTTGGGTGGTGAAGGGTTGGCCAAGAGGAGTAAAGAGGGAGTGTCAGAAAATTTTTGACCAGTTGAGGATCGAAACTCACTTTATTATCACTTAAGGGGTTTTAAACTTGACTACAACAGTTAGATTGATTACAATTATAAATAATTAAAAATTTCATGAATAAAATTAGGGGAATGAGAATTTGTTTTTGTTTAATGTAATTTGGATGAAAATAACTCAAAATAATAAACAATTGAAGAAAAAATCCTAGGGTTTTAAAGGGTATTAGTGTCAGCCATAAAAGGACCATATTGAAGAAAATTCAAATCAATGCATGAATGTTGTTTGATTATGTTTACTTTAGCATGTGTTAAATGTAAAGAATGGATGGAAAAGAAATATTTTATTTTGTGTTTTAAATTGTAATTGAAAGTTAGTTGAGCTTTGTGTTAAGAACATTTCAAAAATTTGGGGATTTTGGAGATTTTTGTGTTATGTTGAAATATTATAAATGAAGGAATATTGAGAAAATGGATGTGTTTTTAATAAGAGTTTTGATATTTTTAGAAGTGAGAAAAAGTTTTGTTGATTATTAGGATGATAGGGTAAATGACGTTATAAATCATATAGAGGAGAAACAATCGCATTGAATAGTGAGAAAAACAAATGAAATAGTTCGTTATATGTCAAAAGAGAGAAACTTGAAAACTGGACAACTTCGTTGTCCAACTTCCAGTCAAATTTAGGACTTGAAAATTAAAAAAAAAATAGAATAAGTGGAAGTGAGGGATGATATTTCTCCAATGAAACTGACTCCACTTAAGACAAAGTTATAAAACTCCAAATACAAATTAAAAAGCGAGGGAAGGTGGAACTAAACTTGGCTAAATAGTTTTTTATGTTGTGTTAAGAATAGTACATAATATTGTTCCTCTTGATACAAGAAAGATCACAGGACCCATCCAGCTGCAGGGGATTAATTCATGCACCCAGAATTCAGGAAGGTGCTCGACATTTTAAAATTTCAGCATTATTTAATTACATTTGTAATTCTTCCTTGAATATATAGTAATCTTATTTGATAAACGATAAATTGTTGAAGAAACTAGTTACCCTATTAAATGGAACTAATGCCTTGATTAATGGGCAATTGAGAAACTAGTTACTCTAGTTAATAGGATTAGTGTCCTAGTTAATGGGGAGACAAAGATATTGAATCCATGGTTAATGAGATCAGTGCCCTGGTTAATAGGCAGATAGAGATTTTGGTTCCCTAGTTAATTGAAAAATTCCCTAATTAATAGGTAAATAAAGAAACTAGTTTCTAGAATTACTGGAACTAGTGTCCAGTTAATGGACAATTGGAGAAATCTATTCATATGAAAACAAAACAAATGTTAGTTTGGTAAGAGATGATATTGTGCTTTTAAACTATGTAATTTGTTTGAGTTGGGAATAATTACATAAATATAAGTAACAGTAATAATATTAGTAAATATTCTTTGTCTATAAACTAATTATGTTAAGTATTATATAAATTTCAGGTACTTCACAACGACATGATGAGTAGTGGATATTGCTTCTGTAGTTTGTGTATCCAATGCATATTTTGCTATATAATATAATTTTGTAACTAAGAAGTGTAGGAATCTAAATTAAATATAGATGGCCTTTCTTAATTATTTTCTTTTGAAAACATATGACTGTAATTATGTAGATTAAGCTTTAGGTTTGATTTACATTAAAATGAATACGTGTTTGGATTTATGTCATAATTAAGTTAATCGTTCCATTACTTGATATATTTTTTAAAATAATATAATAACTGATATGTTTGAGGAAATATGGAGGGAAATGAAGAAATTGTTCCTGTGTTGATGATAATATACAAATATGGAAGTCTCGTATGATGGGAGAAATTTTATTTGCAGGTTGTGAAAATTAATTGAGTCGATAACTTGGTATTGAAAAATATAAAGGAAACTTTGCTGAAATTTCAGTAGAAATGTGTGCGTGCGTGTGTATAAAATTCCCTGTATTTTCAACGATAATACAATTGGAAATGTAAAATTGGGGTTATTACAAATAAATTGTTGCTAAAAATAGCAATCAAAAGAATGATGATCAAATTTGATTTCATAACAAATTAATAACCCCCTATTCTAATTTTGAGAGAGTGAGCCACGAAAGCCAATGAAAAGAGAGAGAAAAAAGAAAGGAAAATAATAATAAAAAGAGTCAGCGGTGCTACACCAAACCTCTTCTCAATACACGGACCGCCTTAACAAAAATGTAACATTAAGATAATTCCAACAGCATTGGTGAAGACTACCTTCATAGTCCAATGAAAGGCCCACGTGTTACCTAGACATGACGACCTTCCACCATATGCTGGTGCGTGTATCACACCTACCATCAATTCTTTCCTCTTTGTCCATGGCTTTTCTCGAAAATAGGCTGAAAATTGTGTTTAAGTTTCAATTTAACCTCTAAGTTTTATATTGTTTTGAATGGACTACATTGAAATCGGTTTTGTCAAATCGAGCATCAACGAAGTATCAAGTTTGTTTGCGGATATCATGACAACCTCATACAAGCCAACCGAAACTAATCACAAAGTCTAAGCCTAAATTAATCTAGTGTAAAAGGATTAAATTGAAAAATAAAAAACTCAAGTGATTAATTAAAATAAAAAAACATAATTCATTGTTGTAATGCAGAATGCAATGTGAAGAGGGTCACACTAAATAACTAAGCCCTTTTAGTTGTTTGTATAATTTATTTTTATTTTTATTTTTTGCTTCTTGTATGTTAGGTTAGGAACATTTTTATTTGCTATTATAAAGCTTAAATGTAGGTTGGTTAGTCAACAATATTGTAAAATGAGATTAATTGATTTTTTCTAAGATAATATTTGACAGAGTGAAAATTATAATTTCTTATAAGTATACTATAAATTGGTTAATTGTCTCATCCAAATGTAAAGAAGAAGAAAAGTATAGTAATCTAAAAGTATAATAAGCATGCACTCTATCTATTTAATTAGAGTCACACGTAATTATTTATGATCATATTAAATTTAATATGATTTAAATAATTTAGAAAAATAAAAATTATTTATAAAAATATATATCAACTTTTATACGTAATAATCACGTATTATTTTGATTGAAATAAATGGAATACTAAAGTTTCTTTTTAGTAAGGAAATATTACCTTAAATCTCTTAAAGTTTGAGCACGGTAAATATGCTACAATTAAAATTAGATACTGTGATTTTATATGTGAGTGTTTGGTCGGCGGTGAGGAGTTGGATTGGTTTGGGTTGGATAGAGGTTTGGACGGTGGCTATTGGTGGTCGGAAAGTGATGGTTGTTGTGTTATGAAGCGTTCCTATTGGTTTTCATCCTAGTTTTATTGTTATGGTGGTAGAGAAAAAGACAAAACTAGGAGTTATTATGCATTTGGTGGCTGGGTTGTGTTAGTCTAGGTGTTGTTGCAATTCAAATGGTTGGTCAAAAAGAAAGCGTAACCAGGTGTTGTTTTGGGTTTAGATATACTGAGAAACACGATTTGTAATTATATTTTTTTGAATTTAAAAAGAAATTATTAATTTTTTATATTTTTATATTGTTTTGATGTGTTAATATTAAAATTAATTTTAAAAAATATTATTTTAATATATTTTTAAATAAAAATATTTTAAATACCTTAAATTTGATAGGGTGGAGAAGAAGGCACGGCTAAGTGGTGACGTGGATGGGTTAGGCGGTGGTGAAGAATGTGTGGATGAGTTGGTACCGTTGCAATACATCTTCTGCTTCTCTTTATATTTTTTTTTTGTTTACTCTTACTATTTGAATGATAGATTAATGATGTTTGTATCATAGAAATATAAGATTAAGACTGATTTTTTTTATTTTTTTATTTGTATTTTTTAAGTTACAATTTAATTAGGAGTTGTTCTTGATTTTGTTTTTTGCCAACATATAAGAATACTTTGGATAAAATTAATTTTTTATCAAATTAAAATTATACATGGAAGAGGATTTGGAAATTACAAGTTCCAAATAAGAATTGGGTTTTGATTTGAAAAAACTATGGTAGAAGAAAGAAGAAAGATATAAAAGTTATAAGGGCATTTTAGATATTAATTTAATTATAATGACAAACTTATATTATTTCAAAACTTTTCATTGAATAAGTTTTCAT
>Ga0325411_1004934_pt1 | contig 14887 bp, 9 predicted proteins | sample PopdelMetagenome_13_FD_206181 | JGI IMG/M metagenome (GOLD analysis project Ga0325411, IMG submission 206181) | Populus deltoides microbial communities from Bellville, Georgia, United States - Xylem-PdIQD-R4 | ecosystem: Host-associated > Plants > Phyllosphere > Stem > Wood/Secondary xylem... | reverse complement strand
AGGATTAATAATTCAAAATCATTTTCAAAGATGACCTATAATGGAACAGTCTATAGGTCATCGGAGGCATTATCAGTAGAGAAAGTACCTTCCGGACCACAACAAAATCATCAATAAATAGACTTAACTCCCCTTCTGCTTGAGCATCAAATGGGTGTATAACCTGCACAGAGTTAAAAAATAAAATGAAATGGAGACCAAAATAACAAAAAAAAGCAGTGAATCTTAAGAAAAGAAACATCTTTTGCACTGGTAGAAAATTCCATGACAGTAAACAGCTACATGTGGATCCTTATTTAAGTAGTGTGGCATACAGTTGTAAACAAATAAATCAGTGAGATAAGAACATGCTTTCAAGCGTAACACCTTTGAATAACAGTTTGAAGAACAATTTTGCTCCACATAAAGAAATTCTTAATCTGACTATGATTGTTTAACATTCACGTAGCAGGTTTAATTAGTTTACTGACGCTCATGCATCTTTGTTACTTTCAGGTCTTTTTAGATATTAAATCTTAGGCTTTCCTTTTTCCTTAAGTTATCGTGTTTACTTCCAGCTCTTCAAGCATCCTTACTATTACTTCAGTAAATACAACTTTTATAACCCACAAATAAAATGGTGGCCATAATTAGAAAAAAAAACTCATGTACTTCCCATGATAAAGTTTGGCATAGTGTCTCTTCAAACTCATGTACTTCCCACAAATAAAAAACTCATGTACATGCAAGTTTTTCTCAGAAAAATATCACTAAAGTTGTATTTTAATGGGGAAAGATAACAGGTTATCTTTTACTTTTAAAAGAAACATGCACCTTCAAATCACAATATCATTTTGAAACAAAAACTTCTTAAAAAAAAGAACAAATAGTTGGAAAAGTAAGGTCCAAGTATCGACTTTTAACTTCCTTTTCATTTGACTACTAGTTCATGACTGCTTCCATCACCAACTGGCACTGACACCCTCACTGTGCACAATAAAAAGATCAGTGCCATTGTTTCCACCACCATTGACCCATTGCTACTGCCACTACCTATAGTATTGCAGCCAGTAGGCCTATCTTCTTCACTCCACTACTGCCAAAGTTTTCTTTCCTTTTCCAGCTCTTTTAAATTAAATAAATTAACTATTTACCAACATTAAATACAATTCTTTGTTGGAGTAGTTGACCAAACAAATTAATTATTGTCAACAAAAAAAACAATTACTTGTTGGAGTAATGCAGTCGACCAGCAAACTGTTTGCATGGTATTGGACCCCTAGTGACATGCTATCCAATGAATATTTGGCCGTATATTTGATAGAGTTAAATATTTTAACTCTATCAAAAAAGAGTTGAAATTAAACTAATAACTTTATTTCAAGTACAAGGAACAGAAGGATGCTGCATCCACATTGGCAAATGAGATGATCAAGTAATCTTGCACATGCCATTACAAGGAATAAAGATGTAGTGTGATAGTTTTAAGAGAAGAAAAGGAATCAAATATCATGACATGTATAGGTAGTTTTAAGCGAAAAACAAGAATCAAACATCACGAGCTGTGTAGGCACTTTCTCATATTTCAAGTCAAAAGCTGTGCAAGAGGAGATACGATGGAAGAAATCAAAGAGTGTTCTACAATATTTAATTATTTTTTTCTTTCTGGTGTGGCAGGGTTTGAGAGAAGAGGTGGGATACTCAAAGTGATCAAACATCTTACTTTTGCTATGTAAAGTGCATCCTTATGATTAGGGTGCATGTGATTTTCAGATCCATTTGAAGTGTTTTTCTTGGGTTCAGGTGGGAGAATCACATCTCTCTGTGTGGTCGCCGACTGTAATGCAGACTCGTTTAATTGCTCCTCAAGAATCATCTACATCAATCATAAACATTTTGGAATCGCACCAGTCATAATCTATCTCAAACATAAAATTAGATTATAGTAAATGTTTTGAGCACCTGAAAAGTGAAGAAAGCATGCATGGAGTGATAAAGAGAATATGATTTTCAAAAAACTATAAGTGATATATGTGTGCACATGCACATAAACATGCCAGGTCTACGGTTGCAAAGAACAAACCTCTGCATGTAGCTTATCCAAAATAGTAAGAACGTGTTGATGATAACATCTCTCAGCATCTACCTGAAAAATGATTAGATTTTTTTTTAGATCAATGTGCAGAAAAGAAATAACTTTTACCCAAACCAAATTTGATAAAGCAGCACAAATTTTAAATACAGTAAACCCCTCTTAACTTTGCAATCGTGAAATTAAGCAAGATATTTATACCAGGAAAATGGGTGGAGAACTCTATCAGGACAAGAAAAATTTTGAAACGGTAAAAGGAAGGATACATGGCTAGCTACAAAGAGAGATATGCAGAAGCAAGTGCCAAATTGAATTTGCTGAAAAGGGAGATGAACCATAAGAATACCTTTGCCCAAATAGGCAAGGAGCACATGAGGTAACATCCCTCCCCAAACCCTCCAAACTTTCCTAATTCTTTATCCCATTTGACACCTATGTTGTCACATATCAACAAGAGAAAAGTACTGAACCAAAACGAACATGAACATGGATAAAATGTTTTTGGCTTTAGCTACGCCAGTCACATCAATGCTTCTTTAAGATTCTGTTGAATAACTATACTCCATTCACAACAGGTGTTTAGATGGTCAAAGTTGTCAACCACTATAGATCGTGGTCCCGGAAGCCGAAAGATCATCATAGGCAGAGAGAGTCGTGCACACAAATGCACCCATACACAGGGAAGAAAGAAGAAAAGCATGCAATACCATACTAAACAACCGCTGAGCAGTAATCTCTTGCTGTTGATTTTCAACTGAAGACATGGCAGCAGTTGCTTCTCTCCCAAGTGCCATCACTGTAGATTTAAGTTCAGTCAACCTTGCCTCTGCAGCTTGAAGCTTCATGCAACTCTCTGCAGATATTTCAGAATCCCTGGTTTTCGACCGCCGCCTCAATACTTCAGCTGCCTGCCAAGAACATATCACCATGAATCTACCACAATTCCTACAACTGTTACACCCATGAGACACCAAAGCTTACCTGGGCTTCAACCTCTTGACGGAGTTTGTCATAACGGTGAGTCAAGTGGCGAGCATCCTCCAAAGGAGCTCCAGTTATTAAAGCCCGAAGTGGCTTAGAAACCTAAATATTGAAATCCTGTAACACAATTAGGAACATAAAAGGAGATGGAAAAACCTTATTTTTTCTTAAATGACAGCTTATGCTAAAAATCCCAAGATACCCATCATTAATTCTTGGCAATATACATGTAGGGCTTAAAAACTAATAATAACAATAATCTCGTTTCTATCATATCAATTTCTCTATCTTACAATTGTTTCTTCATGCTTTCATTTAACACGCTTGATGAAATAACAATTGGATGGTCACTTATACAATGCAGAGTAACTAATTCTAGGCAGGAACTACAATTACTTATGACATCTGAACTTGGCAGAAAAATTCAAAAGAAGCAATGATCTCTGAATATATAATAAATGGAACACATTTACATTAGCATGAATATATGCTTAAGTATTCCTAAACTACCACCATTCAGTTTGCATTGAGATTATTCCTAACTGGCAGTAAAATTACCTGATCATTAAGAACCCCAAGCAAAATTTCCTTCTCATTTTCCATCAAATTATGCGAGGCACCAAACTGAAGAACAGTCCTTGCGACATAATTATTCTCGCTCTGGTTCTCAGCTCCGTATTTACAACACTCATCAGCCAACTTTCGCACTATGAAAATCCCAAAGCCAAAAATCTCACATATCAACCTCAAAGAAAACAAATCATAACAAGGTAGTCACAAAGCAAAATCCATACTCACATATTTCCATTTGCTTCGAACTTATAGATACAAAACCTTCAGCACCGCGAACAATATTCTTCTGAAAATGCTGGTATTTTAAAGTGAAATAAAACACCAAAAAAAATCAAAATTTTGCCTCAATAAAAAAAGGAAAACCAAACCAAATCAAATAAATAACTGCACCTTGGCAGCTCTGGTTGAATTGTAGAGATTTTGAAGATGCTGGTAGCATTGTAATTCTGCTTCGTCAACAATAATTCCTTCATTACTAAAATGTCCCAAATGCTTCAATACTGCCTGCAAACAAACAAACACAAAATTTGAAAAAAAAAAAAAAGAACAGCAAAAGAGAATCTGAACTGAAATTAATTACCTGTTGCTGCTTTGCAACTTGCTCTCTAAACCTGGTAGCTTGCTTTTTTATGGCTTCCATGTAAATGAAAAACTATCAACTACTCACTGTACAACTTCTATTCTGTGCAGTTAAAACAGTTACAAAACCAAACTTTGTTAGAGAGAAGATTTAGATCGCCAGAGGCTGCTCAAATCGAGGAGGCGATTAAGCAAGAAAGTGAGTTTTTTGCGGAAAGAGAATTTTGATTTGTTTGTAGTTAGCTTTACAGGCAACACGGAAAGGGAAAGGGAAAGGTGAGGACAGAAAAATGGGGGAAAGTGGAAACTGTCTGTCGGGTAAGAATTTAGAATTAAATGTGTTTTGTTCCTACAGCAAGTAAAATAAAGATTAAGTTTATTTTTTAAAAAATATAATGTAAAAATCATCACAATGTAAAGCACATACTTCAAATTTTTACCCGTTTTGACTTGGGTCGGTTAGGAGGAGAACATTCACGGGCTGGCTGCTCCGCTGATCGGGTGGTTCTTTGACGCGGTAGAAAATGTGAAGAGGCGGAAAATGAAATTTTCAAAGGAGAAATATTAAACGAACAATTTCTAGAAATGGTGATTTAGTTTTCTTGCTATTGTATACTGATTACATGTCTGCTGTATTGTGGGTTTGATTAATTTTTTTTAACATGATACAAAAATTTAGATCAGAAAATTATTTAATATTATTATTAAATTTAATATAATAAATTAATTTTGAAATTTATTTTATGTGACTTTTTTTCTAATTTAAATTTAAAATTAAAATTAAGTGAAAATTATAATGATATGTCCAAGAACGGATCAATGCAGAGGACTGCCTGGGCAGATTTTTTTTAAAAATAAAACTTTTAGGGCAGAGGAGGATTTGGGACCAAGTCGTAATTATGGAAAATTGAGACAAGAGTGTAATAAGTTGTGAATGCCTTCTGCTGCAAAACCATTAAGTCCACCCACGGCGTGAAAGGGTTTTTTTTATTTAATTAAATAATAATAAAAATAAATAATTACCGAAAAGTTTGAATAAAATTAAAAAAAGAATCATGTAGGGTTGTAAAAAAAAACAACACATGCTAATATGAGAAAAAAAATTCTATAATTTTATTTGAAAATCAACTAAAAATTAAACAATATTTTATTAAAAAGTCTTACAAAAATATTTATAATTGACTTATTTTAATTAATTTCAATTAAAATTGAATGCCATAAGGCTGGACATGCCACACTGTTTAATTAACTAATACATTTTAAGTTAATCTAAGTTTCATTAATCTAATTTTAAACCGAATAAAAAAATAAAACAGGTAGACCATGCGTACTTTGTTGCAGTTGACCAACCACTACAATAACATCATAAAAAAAACAGTCACATGTGTCTATTCAGGAATAAAATAGATCGTTTAAAAAAACTCACAAAATCAATTCAGGAATAAAACCCCTCTCAATCTCTATCCATTTTTTCCACTAACATGTAACTCTAGAAACATCTCAATCGAATTTATTTTGTCAAAAGGAATGTCTTGATAATGATATGATATGTTTGAGAATGTATTTGTGGTTGTTTTTTAAATAATTTTTACTTATAAATGTATTAAAATAATAATTTTATATTTTAAAAAAATTATTTTTGATATTAGCGCATCAAAATTATCTAAAAACATCAAAAATATTAATTTAAAATAAATAAAAATTAAAAAAAAAAATTAATTTTTTTAAAAATATTTTTGAAACGTAAAAACAAATAGAGCTTCGTCTACTCAATTTTATTATTGAATTCCAATCAACTAAATTTTTTTTTTCATTTGTATTTTTTAATAATTTGTTCTCTCATCTTTTAAGTTCAATAACTATAATATAAACAAAATAAAATTTTATATCAAAACATATAATTAAGAATAAACTAAAACTGCTCAGTGTTTTACTGTGCAAGTCCACAGTGAAACGTTGAGCAATCTTTTTCTTTTTCTTTTTTTTCTTTTTCTCTTTTTGTTTTTTTTTGTTTTTATTTTTTTTTGCTTTTTCTATGCCTTTATGGTTTTTTTTCTTTTTTCTTTGTGTTTTTTTCTTTTCATGAACTTTTTTTTATTTAATTTAGTTTGTTAATGATAATTTTTTTATTTAGTTATCAGATTTTCATGACACGGATCCCGGGTTTGACGTGTTAACCTGGTTTGACGAGTTAACTCGAATTTATTTTTTTTACTTTTTTTCTTTTTAATTAATAACATATACTAAAATTGTTCAGTGTTTCACTGTGCAGTCCACGTGAAACGCTAAGTTGTTTTGTTTTTTTTTTTGCTTTTTATGCTTTTATAGGTTTGTTTTTTTGCTTTTTTTCTGTGTTTTTTTTAATGAATTTTTTTTTATTTAATTTAGTTTGTTAATGTTAATTTTTTTTAGTTATCAAACTTTCATGAGACGAATCTTGGGTTTGACGGGTTAACCTGATTGGACGAGTTAACTCGGAATTTTTTTTTTGCTTTTTTTCTTTTTAATTAATTTTTTTCATTTAGTTTATTTTTTTAGTGTTAAATTTCTTTCTATTTAATTATCAAACTTTCATAACACGTATCCCGGGCTTGACAGGTTAACCCGTCAATTTGTTTTTATATTTAGTTATCAAACTTTCATGATGCGAATCCTAGATTTGACGGATTAACCTGGTTTGAAGGGTTAACCCAGTTAATTCAGATTCTTTTCTTTTTTTTTTCATTAGTTTTTCTCTTCCTGTTGGTTTTTTTTCTTTGTGTTTCTAACTAATCTATTTAATTATCACACTTTTATGACACGACCTTGCTACCAGACTCGCATTCAAGGCTCTTGGGTCCGGTGTTGCAGCCAAACTCACTTAAACTTGAGTCATGTAAGTTTAATATTATTATTAATATTATAAATATTACTCTTGGGTCAAGCGTTGCAACTAAACTAAAGGCTTTTGGGTATATCTTTGCAGAAAGACCTAACACTCTTAGATCTTAGCATTTTTTGATATTTTTTATGCAAGAAAAAAAAATTTAACCCGTGGCGCGTGCCTTTGTTTTTTTTTTCTCTTTTTCTTTTTAAGCTTTTTACTGTGGATTGCATAGTACAGTCCACGGTGAAAAAGCTGATGCCTTTAGTTTTTTTTTGTCTTTTTTCTAATTATTTTTTTAATTTAGTTTCTTAATATTAAATTTTTTCTATTTAATTATTAGACTTTTATGACATGGATCCTAGGTTTGACGGGTTAACCCAGTTTATTCATATTTGTTTTCTTTTTCTTGATTAGTTTTTTTTCTTCTTGTAAGTTTTTTTTTCTCTTTGCTTTTTCCTTTTTAATTAATCTTTCTTTAATTTATTTCATTAATAATAAATCTTTTTTCTATTTAGTTATCACACTTTCATTATACGAATTCCAGATTTGATAGGTTAACCTAATTTAACGGGTTAACCTGGTTGATTCAGATTTTTTTTCTTTTTTCTCATTAGTTTTGTTATTTCTATTTCATCTTTTAATATTATATGCACTCCACAGTGAAAAAGCTGAAATCTTTAGTTTTTTTTTTTTGCTTTTTTTATGCCTTTCACCGTGGACTGCACAGTGCAGTCCACGGTAAAAAGGCTGATACCTTTTTTTTTTCTTTTTAATTAATTTTTTATTTAGTTTGTTGATATTAAATTTTTTCTATTTAGTTATCAAACTTTTATAACATGGATCTCAGGTTTGACGGGTTAACCTAGTTAATTTAGATTTTTTTTTCTTTTTCTTCATTAGTTTTTTTTCTTCTTATAAGTTTTTTTTTCTTTTATTGTTTCTTTTTATTTAATATTTGTTTATTTAATTTAGTTCATCAATATTAATTTTTTTTTCTATTTAGTTATCGACTGATACTTTTAGTTTTTTTTTTTTTGCTGTTTTTATGTCTTTAACTGTAGACTGCATATTGAGTCCACAGTGAAAAGGTTGATTCCCTGTTTGTTTTTTTTCCTTTTTAATTAATTTTTTTCGTTTAATTTAGTTATCAAACTTTCATGACACGGATTCCGGGTTTGACGGGTTAACCCAATTAATTCAGAATTTTTTTCTTTTTCTTCATTAATTTTTTTCTTCCTTTTGGTTTTTTTTCCTTTGTTTTTTTCTTTTTAATTAATCTATTTAATTAAAATATTTTTATGACACGACCTTGCAGCTAGACTCACATCCAAGACTATTGGGGTCTGGTATTGCAGTCAGACCCACTTAAATTTGGGTCATACAAGTTTAATGTTATTATTAATATTATAAAAATTATTCTTGGGTTAGGTGTTGCAGCCATACCCAAGACTCTTAAGTATAACTTTGCAAAAAAAAAAAAAACCTAATACTTTTAAATTTTAACTTTTTTTAATATTTTTTATGTAAAAATCATTGATCCGCAATATCATGCACTTCATGTAACTAGTTATAAAACTAAAAGGAATAAGAATGATTTTGGACAATATTCAAGCCCACAAGGCATTGAAACTATTTTCTAAAAGGGTTATCATTTTTTTTTTAATTTTGTTCTTCAGCTTCAAATATCTTCCCAACATCAGAATTTCTTTTTTAAATTTAATAAATACTTTTAATATTAATATATTAAAAATATTAAAAAATATTAAAAATAAATATTTATTTAATATTTTTTTAAAAAAACTTTTCAAAAACACCTGGCAAACTCACTCCCAAATACAAAAAAAATTAAAAAAATAATATTAAATCATAAAAAAAGCAGGTTACTAATCCACGGTATCTTGGGATGGACAAATTTTTCAAGAGAAGAAATCTATTTCTTCTCAATCTCAAAATTAATTAATTCCTGATGGGTGATTTAATTTTTTGTCCTCAAAATTTTCTAGATTTTACCACATTTAAAAGAGGACAGGACTAGAGGAGTTGCATTGGAAAATAAAATTAAAAGGGCGTAACTGACAAAACAATACATTTTAGAGATCAAGCTGAAAACTACACAAACTTAAAAGGCCTTTACCTCTACTTTAATCATCAATTTTTTTTGGCACCAAGACGCTTGAAAAACCCCTATTTTCTCTCTGCTATCGCTCCCTCTCTCAAATGGAACCTCCCAGCAGCAGCGGCAGCGGCAGCGGCTTCGGCGGCGGCGGCAGCGGCAGCAGCAACAGCAGCAGCAAAGTCAACAACGGAACTGAAAACTCAAACAACGAGTGGAAAGCCGAAGAAGCAATTGGTGGAAATAAAGCGGCTCTCGAAGCTTTAAGAGAGCTCATTACTTTCCCTCTTCTCTACTCGCGTGAAGCTCAGAAACTCGGTCTAAAAGTAACTAAAACCTAATTTTACTCAATAATTACATTTTGTGATTGATTATGATCATGCTACAGCTTTAATTTCAAGTTAATTAATTAATTAATTTGGTTTTTGATTCTAGTGGCCAACAGGTTTGCTTCTGTACGGTCCACCGGGAACCGGAAAGGTAAGTAGTTTTTAATCATTTTATTAATCCAATAAATTGTTCTCTTTGATTCTAAATTTATTTATTTATCTTGTTTTTTTTCTTCCGCAGACAAGTTTGGTACGAGCAGTTGTACGCGAATGCGGGGCGCATTTAATTGTCATTAGGTAATTTGATTTTCTTTTTCTTTTTTTTCCCGACTAATGGATTTAATATATTGCTGAATTAATAGTTATATTTATTTATTTATTTAATTTTTGGCTTGAGTTTGATGTGATTTGTGATAATTTTTTTGTAGTCCACATTTCGTTCATAGAGCGCATGCTGGAGAAAGCGAGAGAGTTCTACGTGAGGCCTTTTCAGATGCATTGTCTCATGCTGTGGCAGGCAAGCCATCAGTTATTTTTATTGATGAAATTGATGCCTTGTGTCATCGTCGTGATTCAAGGTATTGGAGAAAGGATGGTTAGATTTTGCTGCAGCTTTACCTGTTCTTTAGATTTATACAATTGCTTTGTTGTAGTTTTTGTGTTAGTTTGTTTTCTTGGCTTGCTGTTGTCTTGATAAGAACATAAAGAGGTAAACTTCTCCATTCATATATTTAAATTAGGCCTTCAAATGCAGACGGGAGCAAGATGTTCGTGTAGCCTCTCAACTATTTGCTTTGATGGATGCCAACAAGCCCTCATCTACATCTTCAGCACAAGTTGTTGTGATTGCATCAACTAATAGGTTAGTCTGTTGCTTTCTGTATGTTCGAGGTTTTGTTCTATTGAAATGAAGTAGAATCAATCTGACACAGAAGCTTTTCATTAGCCTTTTTTTATGGCCGTGTTGCACATATTGTTTGATCTTATCTAATATATATATATATATATATATATATTCTGTATAAAGAGTGGATGCAATTGACCCTGCATTAAGAAGATCTGGTCGTTTTGATGCTGAAATAGAAGTGACTACACCTACAGAAGAGGAGCGATTGCAAATTCTCAAGGTAGCATACAAATCTTTCAATATCTATGAGCATCGTAAGAGTCAATTTTTATGAAACATATATCAGCCTATCTGAGTTGCCAGTTGATGTTATTACTAGAAGTATGATCATGGCTCTTCTTGTTTGATGGAATGTTGATTAGAAAAAGGTTTGTAATGTGGCAGTAGAGGCATGATTTTATCATGATTTTTTCTTCTTGATTGTTCTCAGCTCTATACAAGGAAGCTTCATTTGGATCCTAATGTTAACTTACATGCTATAGCTGCATCTTGTAACGGATATGTTGGGGCTGATTTGGAAGCTTTATGTCGCGAAGCTACAATGTCCGCTCTTAATTCTTTGGATACAAGTGAAGATGCTGGTGTGCAATTAACAATGGATGACTGGAAGCATGCTAAATCTGTGGTTGGCCCTAGCATAACAAGAGGTGTGACAATGGAAATCCCCAAAGTGTCTTGGGAAGATATTGGTGGACTGAAGGATTTAAAAGTCTGTAACTATATGTCTTAATTTTGTATCAAAATCCTTCCTGATGACTTTAAGGATGCTCAACTTTATATATGTTAGCTCTGCACTTCAATTTGGTATTGAAACTGACGCAGAAGCTAACCATACTTCCTATGTTGTTAGAAAAAGCTCCAACAAGCTGTTGAATGGCCTATCAAACATTCTGCTGCATTTGCCAGGATGGGAATATCACCAATTCGTGGAGTTCTTCTGCATGGACCTCCAGGATGCTCAAAAACCACTCTTGCTAAAGCTGCAGCTAATGCTGCTCAAGCTTCCTTTTTTTCCTTGAGGTATCATTGAATTGTATTTTCATATCTCATAAAATGGAAGTGTTTTTCACGAAGAAAGGATTTTTTTTTAAAGCTTTATTATTCAGATTTTACTGTACAGACTTGATAACTGGGATATTAGAGGTGGCCGTTTCAAAACTGATTTTTGTTGATTGTTAATCCATGCTGAATTTATAAAAACAGAGAGGGTAAGAAGGGGAACCAAAGATTTATATTTCTTGAAAACTCATAAAGCATAAATCAGTGGTGCAGAACTCTATTCAATGTACGTTGGAGAGGGGGAAGCATTGCTGCGCCATACATTTCAGAGAGCTCGCCTTGCAGCACCAAGCATAATATTCTTTGACGAGGCTGATGTTGTTGCTGCAAAAAGGTTAGTATGGAGGTTTCCTATATGTTGCTGCTGAAAAATGATTGTTCTCTTAAACTGTTTCTGCAAATGTTTTGTGTGGTAAGTGGGTAATTATTTCCTTGAGCTTCTTCAAGTTGGTGTATAATAAATGCAATCATGGGCACATGTGGAAATATGTATAACATTTTCTTCATTCACACCGTACGGAGTAATGCGGTTGTTCTTATGATTGATTTTTTAAAACAACTGACAAAAAAATGGTTCTCAAAGCACTTCTATTCAATGGCAGAGGTGGGACTTCAAGTAACAGCACTACCGTAGGAGAGAGGCTTCTGTCAACGTTACTGACTGAAATGGATGGTTTAGAGCAGTCCAAAGTAGGTGCCAGTCACATGATTGAGTTTATCATTTATCTTGAAACTATAGTTGTGAGGAGTTATAGATAACATCTAACCCTTTTTTGTGGTTCAAACATTTGCTCAATTCCATCAGGGAATTCTTGTGCTGGCTGCCACAAATCGTCCTTATGCAATTGATGCTGCACTTATGCGCCCTGGACGCTTTGATTTGGTGAGGAGTGCAAGTTTAAAAGTTTTCCATATCTTGTACCTGTTACCCCTTCTTTTTGCTGGCCTTGCAAACGGTTTAACAATCATTTCCTTAGTTTGTCTTTTTATCTGCTGCGCATTCGAAGATGCCCCCTAACATCATAGCTATGAGCTCACTATTCCTTATTACCTTGTGATCTTTTGCATGAGATGGTGCCAAAATCACAATAAAGCCATTCATTCTTTATGCAGATGACATCTTTAAATGTTGTTTAATTTCATTTATATGAACCTGCAGGTGCTGTATGTGCCACCACCTGATTTAGAGGCTCGATATGAGATACTTGGTGTTCACACACGTAAAATGAAAATAAGTAATGATGTTGACCTGAGAAGAATAGCAGAAGATTCTGAGCTCTTCACGGGGGCTGAGCTGGAGGGCCTTTGTCGGGAAGCTGGTATTGTAGCTCTGAGGGAAAACATATCTGCCACTGTCGTATGCAATCGTCATTTCCAGAGAGTAAAGGAGTCGTTAAAACCAGCTTTAACAAGAGCTGAAGTTGAAAGATATTCATCATTTATGAAGACTAAACAAAAGAGATCTGGCGCAATTGAATTTGATCCTAAACCCAATACTGAGTGCAAAAGGAATTTGTTGGATTCAATGCTTTCAGTCAAAGCTGGTGTTCTTAGCTTAGTATTACTTGCTGCTGCTAAATATTTTCTTATGTCAGCCAGACCTGATGTACCAGCAACCTGAAAAAGCTGGTTACATATCTCTACATGACTGTTGGGGCAGTGCTTTTCTATCCAGGTTCTCATTCTTTACCAGGGAAATTATGTTTTGAGTTGGTCTCTTACAGATCGCCTTCTAGGTTTTGTGTTTCCTTGAAAGTAATTCTGCCAATGTTTGGTCTTGGTTCGTGTCTTTGGGTAGCGTGTATCGGGATTTTTGCAACCTGGCTAGTAATTCTTGTTTTTTTTTTTTTTTTGAAAACTAGCACAATGCTCAATTTTTTTTTTATCACTTTGCACTTCTAGTTCCCAAGAGAAAAACTCTGCACTGCTAATGGAGAGAGAGGAATTTATTCATAATTTTATTAAGAAAAAGAACTTCAATTAACATATAAAAAAATAATCTCAGAATGACAAACATAGAGAACAACATATTCAAGGCACTGCCAACCTATTATTGTGTGTACCATTGCCGGATGATTTTGTATAACTGTATCAACCTTTACAAGACAAAATTCAAGCCCAAACCATACTTGTATTAGGGTAAAGCCAATATGAAGGGAAAAAACATATACTACGATAATTCCATCACATGCATAACAACATGAAACAAAACCAAAATCATTAAATCCATACTCATTTAGCAATCTCATCGTCACTTAGCACATCATCAGTGCCATGAAAACTCATCCTCGCAGATGCCTGCTTTGCCCACTTCACAATCTTCTCTGCCTCTTTACTCATCTTCTCTTGCTCTTTCATTGCCTTCTTTAGTCTTTTCTGCTGCTCTTTCACTGAAAAGGTACTCAAATCAGACAAGTACTCATCAAGATTATTGCTTTCCCAGTCAAGACCCAAACTTTCCTTGCTTTGCTTCTTTTTAGGAGAACACCAAAAGCAGCCAACTTTTCTAGGAGGGGGAGGTGAATCCATGAATGAATTTGATGAATTGGAAGACCCAAATTTTGATTTTGATTTCATACTCATTTTCCTCTCCGGTTTCTGTTTGGATGGTGAGAAAATGACATCTTCCACCCATGAGTTAGAATGATCAGACCCGTGTAAGGACTTCTTCTTTAAACCCCCTTTCCCATCTGGGTTTGTTTTCTTCGGAGAAAAAATCTCTTCTTCCATGAACGATTTTGAAGGAGGAGAAGAAACACAGCCACTTTTCATTTCCTTTTCTAAACCCGATTTCCATTGTGGGTTTTCTTTGTTGTCCAAAAAAACTTCATTCTGCCCCTTTGAAGATCCCATTTTCTCACCTGGGTTTTGCTCCTCACTTGAAAAGTTTTCTCCTTTTTCAGAATCAGAAATGGACCCATCATCATCTTTTTTACCCTTCACTGAGATGTTGTTCATATCAGTGTTGGACCTTGAGAGAGATTTATTGGTTGTTGGGGTTTTAGATTTAGTGGGAGGGAAAGATTTGAGTTTGTGAAAACGGGTTTCTAAATCAGCAGGAAGGACCGAGTCGGTGAAACCAGAACAGTTGATTTTAGAAACTTGTTCAAGGACACAGAGTTCCTGTGTTTGAGATACAAGTTCGTCTACCGCCGAGTCATCTGTGTCTGATAGGAAGCCAAAATCTGCCATTTTTCGAGAGAGAATTGTGAGATTGCACAGTTACCTCTTTGTGTATCTCTCTTTGCGTGCTGCTTAGGAGAGGAACAGGAGGGGCTGTCCTCCTTGTGGTGACTCGGATTGTGGGAGCTTCTTCTAGTAACGGCTAGCTCATGCTTTCGGCATTTTGTTCGAGTTTTCAATCGTGGGGCCCGTTCTCTTCCTGGGGCCATACGTGTGTCTATGCAAC
>Ga0325411_1004932_pt1 | contig 14888 bp, 3 predicted proteins | sample PopdelMetagenome_13_FD_206181 | JGI IMG/M metagenome (GOLD analysis project Ga0325411, IMG submission 206181) | Populus deltoides microbial communities from Bellville, Georgia, United States - Xylem-PdIQD-R4 | ecosystem: Host-associated > Plants > Phyllosphere > Stem > Wood/Secondary xylem... | reverse complement strand
ACCTGTTAAAATTTACAGCAAGGGCTGCTTAAATAAGCAAGATGCATATCACATGTGGTCATTTCGTTAGAGTTCAACATCAGCTCAAAGTTTATAGGACATAGGAGGTTTGCAAGAACTCGGATAGAGTTAGAGTTAGAGTTTTGCAGTCACAAGTCAATGTTAGAGTTAGAGTTTTATAGTCGCACGTGCCGCCGGGTGCACTAAATGCACATGTCCTTTGTTTTTATTAAACCAAATATAGAATTTTTTCTTGCGGTGAATTTGTAATTATATAAAAAATTTAAAAGCCAAAAATGCTTTTTATATAAAGGTTTAGAATTTTTTTATTATAAAGGTATTTTTATCATTTCATTATGAATTTTAATTATTTACTATTTTTTATATTTATAAAAATACCAAATTGTTCATCAGCTTAAATTATAATAACAAAAAATTATTATAAAAATACAAAAATACCCCTTAATGCCAGGTTTAATTTTTTTTGCTTCTAAAAATATTGTGGTTGTTTTATTATGCAATTAAAATGGGACAAAATATAATTTTCCTTAGTCAATTTGAAAAAAAACAAATGGACCATGTAAAAAGACTTTTAATACCCTTGAAAGCTAGGTTTGAGTTTTTTAGGTAGAGGGTTAAAGTGGTTATTACATTGTTTCAATAAACAATACCAATAAATCTCGAGCTACAATAATCTTCCAAGTCCCATTAGGTTTTGTTAATCATTATAATACTTGAATTATAACACCAAGCTAAGGTATGACATAAATCACCCTAATATTTTTAGGTGAATTTTTAGTGTCATTGAGTTAATTGTAACTTGACCATATAGTAGTATTTAAGTGTTCATTTGCCTGCGCGATAATGTCACATTTCAAACTATATCTGTGATGTAGCTAGGCTAGCAGAAATTAAAGGTTCTAAATAGTCATATGAAAATTTGAGTTAGCCCTTGTTACTTTTAAAATAAAAAAATCTCACAAAAAGCTAATAAAAAATATTAACAAAATGTTGGTGAATTAAAAAAAAAAGAGCTTAAGAAAGGAGAAAAAAACCAAGTAAGCTCGGGTGAACCTCGTGAACCTTGATTAATCTCTCAAATCCTTCACCCGTTAAACTATAGACCTAGACTCAACTAAGAGGCTTAACACCCTTTTAATTAAGTGTTGGAGGATAAAATCAATAAATTTAATTTAAATAAAAAACAAAATTGCTTTTAAAAAAGCTAAATATAACAAAGACTGGAGAAAAAAAAACATGGGGCAACCCTTGCTATTTTAAAAAGACAAATAAATTTGATAGAAAGCGAATAAAAAGAGTGTTGGAGGGTGAAATCAGAAAAAAATAAACTTAAAAAAAGAAAGAAAAAAAACCAAGTAAACCCGAGCGAACCTTGTAAACCCAAGTTAAACTTTCAAACTTGCTACCGTTAAATTCTCGACCCGGACTCAACCCAAAAGCTCAACACTTGAAGATTTAAATGTTGGAGGATGAAATCAATTAATTTAATTTAAAGATAAAATTCCCTTAAAAAAGCTAAATCTAAAAAAGCAAAAAGCAAAAAATCTTGAGGCAACCAGTGCTATTTTTAAAATGATTGAGAAACCCATAGAAAGCAAATTAAAAAAAAAATGTTATAAGATGAAACAAAAAAAAAGCTTAAAAAAGAAAAAAAAAAGAAGCCTGAGTGAATTTCATAAACCCGGATTAATTTCTTAAACCCATAATCTAGAAAACAAAAGAGCCCCTCTTTGATTTTCTTGGGCACCACAATGGTGGCAAAATTCTAGGCAACAACCTAGTAGGTAACGAGTCACCTCTTGTATGCAAATAAAAAAAAAAGAGTATATGGCAAGTCACCCGCTTCTAAGGTAAAAATTAAAAAAATAGGTGCACCTAAGCTTTTTTATTAAGGTCGAGCTTGTGGGTATGGCCCATTAGTGTCTGTCCTTTTTTTTTTTCTTGTTTTTTTATCTTTTTTTATTGAAAGACTAAAGTTAACTTTTCAAACTCATGTGAATCATTAGATTCAAAATACTCAATCTAGAAAAATTATAAAGTATAATTCTCAGTCAATCATATATTGAAGAATGAAAATGAAAATATAATTTTAATTATAATTTTTTTAAATAGCAATTAAAAGAATGAGGATCAAAATAAAGATAAAAATAAAATTTTTATTTAATTGAAGGGTGAAAATAAATAAAAATCAATTTAGTAAAAGGAAAAAGAAAAGAAAAGAATGAGGATCAAAACTGACATAAAAAATAATGTTGTAATTAAAAGATAAAATTGAAAAAAATAATAACTTTTACAAAACAACCAAGAAAAAAAAATTAGAAATTAAAATAATAAGAACTAAATTGAAAGAAAACCATTAAAACTTTTACAAAAGAACCAAGACAAAAAATTAGAAATAAAAAGAATAGAGATTAAAATTGAAATACCAACAACCAAAAGGAAAAAGCTGTAATTCTCAAGGAAGGAGAGAGAAGAATAAATAAAAAGGTCCATAGAAGAATAAATAAAAGGTCCATTGGTCAACAGAAAGAGGAAATGACGACACTTCTAACGATATGGTGGAAGGGTATTTTTTGATGTCAGGAGGCGCTACATGTGCCGCTCGAAGGGCACAGACGCCTTTTACGCGTCTCTGGGTGCACTAAATGCACACGTCCTTTTTTTATTAAAAAAATATGAAATTTTTCCTGAGTTGACTTTGTAATTACAGAACAAAACCCTTAAAGGCCGAAAATGCCCCTTGTCTAAAGGTTTGTAATTTTTTATTCTAAGGGTATCTTGTCATTTTACTATGCATTTTAATTGTTTATTATTTTTTATATTTGTGCAAATACCAAATTGTCCCTTAACTTAAATTATAATAACAAAAACTATTATGAAAATACAAAAATACCCTTTGATGTTAGGTTTAATTTTTTTGCTTGCAATGATATTTTAGTTGTTTTACTATGCAATTTAAATAAGAAAAAATATATTTGTCCCTGGTCAATTTAGAAAAAACAAATGAATCATGTAAAAAGACTTTTAATGCTCTAGAAAGCTAGGTTTGAGTTTTTTGGGTGAAGGGGCAAAGTGGTTATTACACTGTTCCAATAAAAAATGCCAATGAATTTGGAGCTAGAGTAATTTTTCAAGGCCAATTAGATTTTTTTAATCATTATAATACTTGAATGGTAACACCAAGCTAAGGTATGACAAAAATCACCCTAATATTTTAGGTGAATTTTTAGTGTCATTTAGTTAATTGTAACTTGACCATGTAGTAATATTGAAGTGTTCTTTTGTCTATGCAGTAATGTGACATTTCAAACTGCATTTGTGATATAGCTAGGCTAACAAAAATTAAAGGTTCTGAATAGTCATATGAAAATCTAAGTTAACTCTTGTAACTTTTTTAAAAAAAATCTCATAAAAAATGAATAAAAAAATTAACAAAATGTTGGTGGATGAAAAAAAAGAGCTAAAAAAGGAAGAAAAAAACCAAAAAAGCTCAGGTGAACCTCGTAAATCTCGGTTAATCTCTCAAATTTGTAATTCATTAAATTATAAACTTTGGCTCAATTAAAAAGCTCAAAACCCTCCTAATTAAGTGTTAGGGGATGAAATAAATAAATTTAATTTAAAAACAAAGTTGCTTTTAAGAAAACTAAATATAACAAAGATTGAAAAAAAAAAGATGAAAACTTTGCTATTTTAAAAAAAGATAAATAAATCTTATAAAAAGCAAATAAAAAGTGTGTTGGAGGATGAAATCAGAAAAAAATAAACATAACAAAAGATAAAAAAACCAAGCAAACCCGAGTGAACCTTGTAAACCCGGGTTAAACTTTCAAACTCGCAACCATTAAATTCTCAACTCAGATTCAACTAAGAAGCTCAACACTTGAAGATTTAAATGTTGGAGGATGAAATCAATTAATTTGATTTAGATAAAAAAATCCTTTAAAAAAGCCAACTCTAAAATAGCAAAAAAAAATTATCCTGAGGCAACTTGTGTTATTTTTAAAATGATTGAGAAAGCAAATTAAATTAAATAAAATGTTGTAAGATGAAACCAAAAGAAAATGCTTAAAAAAGAGAGAAAGAAAAAGAAAGCCCGAGTGAACTTCGTAAACTCGGGTTAATCTTTTAAACCTATATGCCATAAAATTTTAGATCTGAATTCAACTAAGAAGCTAAACACCCGACCAATTAAATATTGTAGGATGAAACAATAAAAAAAAAAATCAGTCTAAAGAATCTTGCAAGGTAAAAAATAGCAATAAAATAAATATTATATTTGATAGGAAAAAAATAGCAAGGATTAAAGTGTAAAAAAATTCAAAAATCATCTTAAATAAAAAAAAATATTAATCAAAAGAATGAGAATCGAATTTGAAAGATGAAAAAAAATCTGTAGGGGATAAAATTGAAAAAAATATTTAATTTCATTAATTATTCTTTATAAAAAAACATATTCAAGAGAATAGAGATCCAATCTTAAAGATAATAACATGAGGGGCTGGTTTGATTGTTTGGAAGGTTAATATGAAAATCGAGTAGGAAAGAGTAGAAAAGAAAATCAATCCATATGTGTCAAAATTGGTAACAATTATGCAACATGCATCGCTTTTAAGTTTACGAGGGGGGCACCAAGACTCTTTGATTGTGGCCACCGGACGGCACACACGTATCTTCTAAAGGCAATAATTATTGTTCATTTATTTTTTATATTTATAAAATTACTTTATTGCACCTAATGATACCCCAAAACTACCAAATAGCCAAATATAAAAGATAAAAGAATTCATAAGTCAAAAATAATTTTTTTTATTTCAAAAAATAATGAAGTAACTTGATTGTGTAAAAATTAGTCAAAGAAAAAGGCTCATTGACCCAAGTTTATTATTATTATTATTATTTTTGCCTTTCAATGATAATGAAGTAATAATACTAATAAAAATATAAAAATGTTATCTAACCCTCTTTTTCTTGTAATAACTAATATGGCTCGTGAAATAAACTTTTCTATCCGTGACATCTAGCTTAATGGAAATGATATCAAAGGACAAATAAGTAGCATTGATCTCTTTTAATTTTATATATAATATAATATAATAAAAACCAAGTCATGCAAAGATATCACTTACCATGAACAAACAAATTGATTGTTTAATTTATTTTACACGACTGTTTGAGAGTGTAATTGTGGTTATATTTTAAAATACTTTTTATTTAAAAAAGTATTAAAATATTTTTTTTTATTTTTTTAAATTATTTTTAATATCAATGTATCAAAATGATTTAAAAATACTAAAGAAATATTAATTTAAAACAAAAAAATAATTTTTTTTAAAATGTTTTCAAAAAATATTTTTAAAATGAAAAACAAACAGAATTGAACCACTTCAATAATACAAATTAACACCGACCCCAGCCAATCATCCACAAGAATTTGATTAGAACATGCATTAGGGTTGATAAAAGAGTCACACGTGGGGCCACAACAAATTAAGAATCGGTGGATAAGTAATGTTTCCCTTCTTTATTTGTTTTTTTTTCTCTCTTTTTCCTATTTTCCAAGGGCCTGCCCCTTTGGATATCGATGCTACATAAAGTATCATGACAATTCTCAACTAGTAAGACGCCTTTTAGAAACATCAAATTGCTAACAAATTTTTTTTAATAATATAAATATAGTTTTTTATTTTTATAAAAAATTATTTAAAAGAGTCAACTATATTTTAATATATTTAATATACAATTATTTTAACAAATCAATATAATCTAGTTAACTTGACGGATCTAAAAACAACCCGAATAATTCTTGATCAACTCAATATTAAAAGATGAAATTAAAAAAACATTCAACCCAAAAATACAAAGATAAAAAAACAATCATAGTTAATTTAGATAAACTCGACAAACCCATGATACGTGTCATGAGACCAGAATAATATAATAAGAAACAAATCAAAAAAATATAAATTTAAAAAAAATCAAAGAAAAAAAACTAATGAAAAAAAAATTGCAATGAATAGTTTTTTTTGTAAGATTTTAATATTTTTTTCAAAATATGTAGAAATAATATTCTTGTAACAGAAATTATATTTTAATATTTTATTTAGCATTTTATCATTGAAAAGTCAAATTAATATTTTTTATTAATATTTGTTTTCTTTACATTTAGCATATCCCTTGAAGATGTCTAAGAGTAAAAACCCCATTGAAATTTTTTTGTTTCTTTATTATAAGCAATGAAAAAATTAATGAAAAGGGTGTGTAGTAGGTAGTCAGCTAACCAGTTCTGTGAAGACAAACCCAATTCAGAATTAAAAAAAAAAGAAGAAGAAATCCATGGATTTGTTGAAATTTTTGACCAACCAAATTACTGCTAGATTCTGTTCTGTAAAAAGATTTTATCTCACTTCGACTCCTTCGTCAAAGTTGTAGTCCTAGAGGTGTAGATGAATTTGGGCTTTTGAATTACTTGATTTAGATATCATAAGCTCAAGATATTCCCATTTGAATATCTAACGTGAAGGTAGAAAATTTTGCCGCGGGAAGGATATAGCCCAAGTTCGCGGGACTGATTCAAAGGATTTTTTTTTGGACCAAGGACTGAATCGAAAAGTATTAAAATGAGGGATTGAATTGAAGAATGATATTGAAAGCTGGAGAGGGGGGTTGTATCATCATAAATGACATGATTTTTTCCACACCGAATTTGGAAAATGAGACTTTGCAGCTGCACCCTCCATCTGATTTCTTTCCTTTTTCGCTGCAAATTCCTGTTGTTTTTCCTTTATCATCATGCCTGATTTTTGGAGCTGTAACCATGTTTTTTCTTGTCTCAAATCAAAGGGAGCAGCTGGCCCTATAAAAGGAAAGAAAAGAGCCACACCCTCCTCTAAAACTGGAAAGAAATCAGACGTAAAGCACCAACACAAAATCAGAATATTGTAGTTTCCTTTTTGTGTTCTTTACTGCAAATCAGTAGGGATTTGCGTCCTAGGATTAATGCATTGAATCCTTCCTAAATAGAGATATATTTAGACTATATATAAGCCCTTCTAATGACTAACGGGGGCAGAAAAAAGAGAGCAGAAAAATAAGAAAAGAGAGGAGAAAATAGAGAATGGAATAGAGACAGCAAAAGAAAAACAAGAAAGACGCCTTTACTCCATTTGTTTTTCTGAAAATAAAAACTGCAGAAACAGGAAAAAAAAGTTAGGAATCAGTAGAGAAAGTGATGGAGGGGCAAAGTAAAGAAGGAGGCAATAAGCAGAACCAAACACAGAACATAAGAATAAAGACAGACGCAGACCGAGCAACCATCACTCTTCCAACGCCACTGCAATTTCTTCGTCTCCAGGTTGGTTTTCTATTCACCTGTTGCATGCTTTCTTTTGCCTTGTATTTGCACTGTTAGCGTGGTCTTTTTCTTTGTAATGTATGTGTGTGTACTGTTCAAATGAATTAATTCACTTGAACAGTAGCTCTCCTTTCACAAAAGAGGGTTGCACCCCTTTTGTGTCCAGCTGGGTCACTTGCTTGGGCAAGTGACTCGGCCAGACCTTCCCCCCTTTTTTTCTTCAAAAAAATAAAAGAAAGAGAAAGTGATTTATGATTTTTTTGGTATATTTATTTTAAGGTCTGATTTTTTTTGTTGTAAAAAATATTAGTCTTGTGTTTAGAATACTTGATTTTTTTTTTTGACGCAATGTGACAAATATACATATATATCAAATTTGTTTTCTTGTGTATTGCATACGGTCAATACCCTTACATGTTTTGAATGCTTTTTTTTAATAAAAAATATTGGAAGTTTCAAAAATGTGTTTTTGCATGGATTTCTTAAACACAATAAAAATTATTTTCTTGCATTTCTGGATTTTACAACATGTTTGTAAAACTTCAAAGGGTATTGGCCAATATTTCAAAAAATATAAAAATCTTATTTTGGGGGGAATTCATCTATTATTCACCGCTAATGTTTGGATAAAGAAATTCTTAGAGGACGAATATCCAAAATATTATTAGGAATAATAAATCCGCACACATACTTGAAAGAAGCCTTGATTATAATCGAGGATATTTTAAAATTTTTTACTCCACGATTTACGAGCCGTGAGAGTATAAAACACTAAAAAATAAGTTTTTTTGTCCCTCCTTGTGATTTGCGAGTCTCAAATTCTTGAAATACTAAGGGAAAAATGAGCTTTCGAAGCACATGGAATCTCCTTAGATTTCTATCCTAATAAATTTAGTTTGAATCAAACCTAGGAAAACTGATGGGATTAGAAAACATTAACACCATAATAATTATAAAGCAAACAAAAAAAAACAAGCAGCTTATCTTAGGTATGGCGTACTAGGGGTGCTAATACCTTCGTTTTACACAACCAGTTCCTTGCCTTAGAATCTCTGAAAGACCAGTTAGGGTTCCTAGTAACCAAAATACTAGGTGACGACTCATTTACATAAAAACAAAAAAGACCCGAAATCAATCGAAGGTCGTCGCGATGCCGCGCTCCGCCACGAGGGTGCGACAAAGCTCAACACTTGAAGATTTAAATGTTGGAGGATGAAATCAATTAATTTGATTTAGAGAAAACAATTCCTTTAAAAAAGCTAACTCTAAAATAGCAAAAAAAATATTATCCTAAGGCAACCTGTGTTATTTTTAAAATGATTGAGAAACCCATACAAAGTAAATTAAAAAAAATAAAATATTGTAGGATGAAACCGAAAGAAAAGGCTTAAAAAAAAGAGAGAAAAAAGAAGTTTGAGTGAACTTTGTAAACTCGGGTTAATCTCTTAAACCTATATGCCATAAAATTTTAGATCTGGACACAACTAAGAAACTAAACACCAGACCAATTAAATATTGTAGAATGAAACAATAAAAAAAAAATCAGTCTAAAGAATCTTGCAAGGTAAAACATAGCAATAAAATAAATATTATATTTGATAGGAAAAAAATAGCAAGGATTGAAGTGTAAAAAAATTCAAAAATCATCTTAAATAAAAAAAAATACTAATCAAAAGAATGAGAATCAAATTTAAAAGATGAAAAAAAAATCTATAGGGGATCAAATTGAAAAAAATATTTAATTTCATTAATTATTCTTAATAAAAAAAAAGTATTCAAGAGAATAAGGATCGAATCTTAAAGATAATAACATGAGGGGCTGGTTTGATTGTTTGGAAGGTCAATATGAAAATCGAGTAACAAAAAGGAAAAAAGAAAATCATTCCAGATGCAACATGCACCGCTTTTAAATGGAGGGGGTGCCGAGACTCTTTGATCGTTGCCTTGGAAGCTAGGTTTTAACCACCGGACGTCACACACGTATCTTCTAAAGGCAACAATTACTGTTCATTTATTTTTTTAATTGTTTTTATTTATCAAATTACCTTACTGCACCTAATGATACCCCAAAACTACCGAATAGCCAAATATAAGAGACAAAAAAAAATCCATAAGTTAAAGATATTTTTTTTTTATTTTAAAAAATGATGAAGGAACTTAATTATGTAAAAATTAAGTCATAGAAAAAGGCTCATTGACCGAAGTTTTTTTTTTCTTTCAATGATAATAAAGTAATCATACTAATGAAAATATAAAAATGTTATCTAACCCTATCTTTTCTTGTTATAGCTAATATGGCTCGTGAAATAAACTTTTCTATCCGTGAGATCTAGATTAATGGATTTGATATTGAAGGATAAATAAGTAGCATTGATCTCTTTTAATTTTATATATAATATAATGTAATAAAAACTAAGTCATGCGAAGATATCACTTACCATGACCAAACAAATTGTTCTCTTTTTTTTTTTAAAGGTCTGTTGGGAAATGTGATTATAATTATTTTTTAAAGTATTTTTTATTAAGAAAAATATAAAAATTTTATTATTTTATTTTTTAAAAATTATTTTTGATATCAGCGCATTAAAATAATTTAAAAACACCAAAAAAATATTAATTTGAAGTAAAAAAAATAAAATTTTAAAAAAAACATTTTAAAAATACAACAATAAACCGGAATGAATCACCACTTAAATAATACAAATTAACACCAACCCCAACCAATCATCAACCATATCAAAGGACAAATAAGTAGCATTGATCTCTTTTAATTTTATATATAATACAATGTAATAAAGATTAAGTCAAGCAAAGATATCACGTACCATGACCAAATAAATGATTCAATTTTTTTTTAAAAGTGTGTTTAGAAATGTGATTGTGGTTATTTTTCAAAGTATTTTTCATTCAGAAAAGTATAAAGGTTATATTTTTTTATTTTTTAAAAATCATTTTTGATATCAGCATATTAAAATAATTTAAAAACATTAAAAAAATATTAATTTGAAGAAAAAAATAAATAAATTTTTTTAATTTTTTTTAAAAACGTTTTAAAAATGCAACAATAAACATGAATAAACCACCACTTAAATAATACAAATTAACACCAACCCCAACCAATCATCCACCATAATTGATTAGAATATTCATTAGGGTTGATAAAAGAGTCACACGTGGGGCCACAACAAATTAAGAATCGGTGGATGAGTAATGTTTCCCTTCTTTTTTTTATCAGATAATGTTTATTGTCTAATTAAATAAGTAAAAAGCAGGTGGTGATGATGACCTTTTTTCCAGGGGCCTGCCCCTTTGGTATCAAGGCAACATCAAGTATCATGATAATTCTCAACTAATATGACGTTTTTTTATTGTTTTTTTTTTATTATGTAAGGTAGTTTTTAAAATAATTTGTTTAAATATATTAAAATATATTTTTTTCTTATTTTTGATCTAATATAAAAACAATAAAAAGTATAAATTTAATATTCTTTTCATATAAATATACATTTAAAAATAATTTCAAATACACTCACACTCCCGGTCACTCCAAGTCAAGAGCACGGCTTAGAAAAATCCAACACTTCCGCTCCAACCATGGCAGCCAGCCTAGACCTATGCTTCCTCTTCTTTTTTTCAAGTACAATTTCTCAGCTTTTCACGAGTGAATTTTTTCACGGCTCAAGACCAGAATAATATCATAAGAAGCTAATTAAAAAATATAAATTTAAAATAAATCAAAGAAAAAAAAACTAATGGAAAAAAAATTGCAATGAATTGTGTTTTGTAAGATTTTAATATTTTTGCAAAATATGTAGAAATAATCTTGTAACAGAAATTATATTTTAATATTTTATTTAGCATTTTATCATTGAAAAGTCAAATTAATATTTTTTATTAATATTTGTTTTCTTTACATTTAGCATATCCCTTGAAGATGTCTAAGAGTAAAAACCCCATAGAAATTTTTTTGTTTCTTTATTATAAGCAATGAAAAAATTGATGAAAATGGTGTGTAGTAGATAGCCAATTAAACAGTTTTGTGAAGACAAACCCAATTCAGAATAAAAAATAAAACAAAATCCACGGCCATTTATTAACAAGATTTGTTGAAATTTTTTCAGCCCTTTTTTTAATTGATCGGATCCCATATTAGATCCAAAATGTGGTCATTATATAAGGAGGAGTAAAGAGCTAATTACTCACAAGTCACAAGTTCTAGCTTTAGCTTCAGCACTAGCTCATTCGTCTGAATCTTGTTTTTGCTCATTTTGCTTCATTTCTCCCAATACTATCTTCACCAGGGAAAAAAATGAGGGCAACCTGTATTCTTCTCTGTTTCTTTACGTTTCTTGTTGCGTCTTCAGCCCATCCGGGGAAGAAGAAGCAGTACAAACCGTGCAAGGAATTAGTCCTATACTTTCATGACATTATTTACGACGGCCAGAACGCTGCCAATGCAACCTCAGCAATTGTGGCGGCGCCGGAAGGCGCCAACTTAACCATCTTAGCAAGCCAGTTCCATTTTGGCAACATTGCAGTTTTTGATGATCCCATTACCCTTGACAACAATCTTCATTCACCGCCGGTCGGCAGGGCACAAGGCATGTATATTTATGATACCAAAAACACCTTCACTGCCTGGCTGGGCTTTTCTTTTGTCCTCAATTCCACAGACCACCATGGCACCATAAACTTCATGGGAGCAGACCCAATTATGATAAAGACTAGAGATATATCCGTGGTCGGAGGCACCGGGGATTTCTTTATGCACAGGGGAATTGCTACCATAGCCACCGACGCATTTGAAGGCGAGGTGTATTTCAGGCTCCGAGTTGACATCAAATTCTATGATTGTTGGTAAAAAGTATCACTCATATGATTTGTTCAAGATTGACTGAAAATTCTGGTTATGCTTCTGTTGTATAAGACATTATTTTGAAGTTATATTCTTGGACTCAATGTGTATGGTTTAAAATAATTTCTGTTTATAGATACATTAAAATAATATAATTTTTTTTAAAAAAATATTTTTGATATTAATATATCAAAATAATTTAAAAACATAAAAAAATAATTTTTAATAAAAAGACTCAAAATTTAAACAGTATTCCCAATTCATTTCATTTTAACTCCTTCGTAGCTAGGAAATTTTGGAGGTGCCATGTAGTTCTATGATCAACAAAATCATAAATTCCTCCGAGCTTCATTTTGAGGACCTTAATCGGTCCAAGCAACCTTAGAGCATGAACTTTAATTTTAAATAAAATTTAATTAATAGTGACCACAATTATTCATATTCACAAAAACCAATTTAAAATCAATGATAATAAGATAATAATAACTCGTCGTAATTGTAGAACTCTTAACTCTTAACGCAGGATCGTGCATCCTAATACCTGGAAATTGATATAATAAAGGATGTGTTTTTCACCACTCAATAACCAATATAAAACATACACACACTATGACAAGGAGGTGCAATGTGAATATAATAAATTGACTTATTTACAAAATTATCAAAATATGCACAAATATCTTATAATACATAGCTTATAAAATTAATCATTTCATATGATATTACACCATTAGTCACCTTTTGTTAGAGCTTCATTTATAATCAAAAAGCCATACATCTTTATATATATATATATATATATCTTTTATTGAATGAATATTGAATTGTTGTTTATCCCTTTGCCATTTTATTAACCGTTTTCAAAACATGCTCTTAGATATTATTTGATTATTAATTCAGGATAAAATAAACAGAAATAGTAAGGACTAAAATATATTTAATTAAAAAGATAGGGATAAAAATAGAGATACAAAAATAAATACGTTACTAAAATCATTTTAGAATGAATTTTTGTACTTTTAAAACAGGTAATACAGAGATGACATGTTTTTGAAGAAAATATTTATTATTTTATAATATTTTAATTTCAAAATTTTTCAATTAAGGCATGTAAAGATAAAAATAGTTATTATTAGTTATTAAAACCAACCCGAGGCAAAGCTAAGATCATTAGTTTGGAGGATCAATTTGGGTTAAGTCAATTTTTTAAAGGGATCAAAACTACATCGTTTTAACCAAAAAGATTTTTATTAAAAAAAACAACGTGTTTTTTACTCACGTTTTTATTTAAAGGTTTAGAATTTTTTAATTCTAAAGGTATTATTATCATTTTAAAAGCCAAAATACCAACCCTAATTTTAATTTTAAAAGCCAAAAATGCATTTTATTTAAAGGTTTAGAATTTTTTTATTCTAAAGATATTTTTATCATTTCATTATGCATTTTAATTATTTATTATTTTTATATTTGTAAAAATACCAAATTCTTCCTCAGCTTAAATTATAATAACAAAAAACTATTATAAAAATACAAAAATACCCCTTGATGCCAGGTTTAATTTTTTTTTTGCTTTTAAGAATATTGTGGTTGTTTTACTATGCAATTAAAATGGGACAAAATATATTTTTCCTTGGTCAATTTAAAAAAAACAAATGGACCATGTAAAAAGGCTTTTAATACCCTTGAAAGCTAGGTTTGACCAATTAAATATTGTAGGATGAAACAATAAAAAAAATCAGTCTGAAGAATCTTGCAAGGTAAAAAATAGCAATAAAATAAATGTTATATTTGATAGGAAAAAAATAGCAAGGATTAAAGTGTAAAAAAAATTCAAAAATCATCTTAAATAAAAAAAATACTAATTAAAAGAATGAGAATCAAATTTAAAAGATGACAAAAAATCTATAGGGCATGAAATTGAAAAAAATATTTAATTTCATTAATTATTCTTAATAAAAAAAACATATTCAAGAGAATAAGAATCGAATTTTAAACATAATAACATGAGGGGCTGGTTTGATTGTTTGGAAGGCAATATGAAAATCAAGTAGAAAAGAGAAAAAAAATCAATCCACATGTGCCAAAATTGGTCACAATTATGTAACATGCACCACTTTTAAGTGGTGGGGGCGCCGAGACTTTTTGGTTATTGTTTTGGAAGTTAGGTTTTGGCCACCGGACGACACGTATCTTGTAAAGACAATAATTATTGTTCATTCATTGTTTTTAATTTTATTTATTTACCAAATTATCTTATTGCACCTAATGATACCTCAAAACTATCAAATAGTTAAATATAAAAGATAAAAGAATTCATAAGTTAAAGATATTTTTTTATTTTAAAAAATAATGAAGTAACTTAATTATGTAAAAATTAAGTCAAAGAAAAAGGCTCATTAACCCAAGTTTTTTTTTTTTTTTGGTCTTTCAATGATAATGAAGTGATCATACTAATGAAAATATAAAAATATTATCTAACCCTATTTTTTCTTGTAATAGCTAATATGGCTCGTGAAATAAACTTTTTTTATCCAAAACAAGGCGTGACCACACAACGGAACAACGACTGGATCAATCAATTGACGGCGAAGGCCTAGTTTGATCTTGCGCACAGTGGTGACAGCATCAATCCAAGAAAACTTTCTATAGGAATTTGCT
>Ga0325411_1004931_pt1 | contig 14893 bp, 9 predicted proteins | sample PopdelMetagenome_13_FD_206181 | JGI IMG/M metagenome (GOLD analysis project Ga0325411, IMG submission 206181) | Populus deltoides microbial communities from Bellville, Georgia, United States - Xylem-PdIQD-R4 | ecosystem: Host-associated > Plants > Phyllosphere > Stem > Wood/Secondary xylem... | reverse complement strand
CTTTGAACATTGACGAGCATTTATAAATAATTTTAAAACAAAAAAATAAATCAAAGTTATTTTTTTATATATAAATCTTCAAAAACATGATTTTAATGTAAAAACAAACAATGAAGTGTTTAAAGCTTGTGTCTATCTGGATATTTATTGCAAGTCTGTTTGGTAGTGAAATTACGGTTGTTTTTTAAAGTATTTTTTATTTAGAAATATATTAAAATAATATATTTTTTTATTTTTTAAAAATTATTTTTAATATCAGTTCATCAAAATAATCTAAAAATATCAAAAACATATTAATTTAAAATAAATAAAATAAAATAATTTTAATTATTTTTAAAATGCAAAAACAGAATCTAACCTCAGTTTGAAAAGACCTAATTTGTTTTTCAAATCGTAACCGAAAAATTTACAACAAATATCAGATTACCACTAATAAACAGAATTGAGAATGTTCTTGCCACAATAAAAGGTAATGTGATTCGTTATAAATCAAAATTCTCAAAGGTGAATAATATCATAATATATATATAAGAGTTTAAAATATTTATTTTTTATTAACTATAGTTTAGCTATTACGATATTTTATATAAAAAAAATAGAATATTTTAATAATACCATATAAAAAAATAAAATAAAATTTTAAATTAAATAAGAATAAAATTAAAAAATATATAATTTTCTTAAAATCTCATCTATCAATCTCTCCAGTTTAGAAAGAAATCATCCTGAGTTCAAACCTAAGTAAAACATTGTCCTTTAATCATGTCTTCTGCTACCTTCAATTATGACAATAGAAAAGCTTTACAAAAACAAAGGATTGACATATCTTTTCAATAAATTTAATTAATTTTAATATTTTTTTATCATTTTATTTTTATTTTTACATGTCAAGTAATTAAGTTAGAAATAATAAAAATAAACAAAAAATAAAAATAAAAAACACTTGCCAATATAATTTAAAAAAGGTTATGATCTTAGATAAAAAAAAATTCCCAAAATAATTTTTAGCCAATCTACTTTAATAAATTAAAATTAAAAACATTAAAAAAAGGATCAGGCTAAGCAAGCGTGCCTAAATAGACCCCGTGCCAGGTTAGGGAGTCATGGACTATGTGTCAGGCCTCCCCTTTTTCCCATCATGTTAAGGGATGGATGACACGTCGTCCATCCTTAGATTTATAAAAAAAAAACAAAAACACCAACACAAATGACATGCTGTTTAGAACACCAAAAAACACTTCGTGTGTTAGTGCAATATTTGATGAACGAAGAGGTCGCTGGAAAAATCAAGGTAGAGAGTTTTTTTTTTTTTTTTTATCTAACTCATTTCAAGTTATTTTTACCTGAAAACACCAATAAAAACTTAATGAGCCAATATTTTATCCAAAACACCCTTAAATTGATCAAGAAACACAAAATCTAACCAAAAAAAATTTTTATTTCTCAATCCTAATCTATTTTTCCAGACAAGATAAATGATAAAAAAAATATATATATCAATAATAAAACACATTGATACTAAGAATAAGTTTTTTTTTTTTTTATCTTTAGAAAATGAACAATCATTCGCTTTCTCTCTTTTCTCCTATTGTTTTTTAGCAACTCTTTCTCATTTCTCAAAATCAAGAACTGAAACATGAAAAATAAATTTTGGACCAAAACATAAAAAGCTTCAAAAAACAAGGATCAAAATTGAAAAATGAAAAAACATTGTGGACCAAATTAAAAAATACACCTCATATACAGTTGAAAAGACTAAATATGGGCTGTAATTGTTTGTACTATCAATTTTAGCCCTCAAAGTCTCAATTTAGATTATTCAAGTGAACGGTACAATGTGAGGGGAAGTACAGTGAAATCAACAATGTCAAAATTATCAAAACATTTTTTTTAAATTGCTTTTATGATTTTGATGAGATGTCTTAAAAACATATGGTAAAAAATGCTAAAAAAAAAGAGCATGTTAATAAGATAATGGAGTTTTAATATAAGAGATACTTTATTTATCCTTATTTTAAATCGTCCAAAAAAACAATTTAGGTGACAGTAACATTTTAAAAAAAGTAAGAGAAATTCAAGAGCTACGTTAAACTTTGATTAATTTGATAATATGGTAAAAAAAAATTAGCAAGAACAACAACAAATAAAAAAAGAGAATGATATTTGTTCAAGTTAGGTTAACATGTGAAACTCGTGACATGATGCATAAGATCGGGATGACTCCATATTTAAGGATGGAATCAGAAAAAATCAATTATAAAAAATGACCTGAAAAAAATATTTAATCCAAATTACTCTAATCTTTTAAACCCGTGACCCAAAATGTTAACAAAGTCTCGATTAATAAAACTACGAGGGATAAGATTGAAAAGGAAAGTTCCAATAAAAAAGAATTAAAAATAAAAATAGCAATTAAAAGAATAAGAAACAAATCTGATATAAAATAAAATGAACTAAAATACTGAGGGATGTAATTGAAAAGTAATATAAATAACAGGAATCAAATCTGAAAAAAAAATTAAGGATTGTTTTGAATACATACAAACAAAAAAAGAAAAAGGAAAGAAAAAAAAGGACGGTCACCACCATAAAAGCCTACATTTTCTTGCTGCTATCCGAGAATGAAAACGTGAGTTAAAATGCTGTCGTGCAAGCCATCATGTATTCATGTAAACAGTAATAAAGCTACAGTAGCTCTTTTACTTTTTTTTAACGAGTCACTGAGAAGAAACACTTTGCTACTTGACTACCTCTTTCGAGACCTTCCCTAGTTCTTATCATCTCCTCGGTTATTACCTTCTTATCTCCACAAACTTCCTATTTGCCCGGAGAGAAATTAGGTTTTTTTTGTCATCTTTTCCTGTCCCTTTGTGAATTAAATACTGATGACAGTCTTGACATTAGCGGAGGTAGTGCTCCTTTAAAGGAAAAGTGTTATGTATATAACATTATCCTTTGCAATATCACAGTAAGAAAGATAATAAATAATAATAATAATAATAAGAGCATTTTTTATTTTATCCCTTCTTCTAGAACAACCTCGTAGAGAGCGTAATAGAAATACAAAATCATGGTATGAAAAATTGTCAAATCTACGTACTCTGGGCTCTTGGTCTGTGATCTCTTTTATGCCAAGTTTTTTAAGATTTCTAGGTTAAATAGAAGAAGCCTCGACAATGACTTCTTCCCTGAATCCATGACACAGTGTAAGATGGGTCCATCAAGGGTCGTTTTTCACATGAAAGTTATAAGCAAGAAAAGGTGATGGGATATATATATTAACTTTATATTCTCTAGCTAACATGCATGTTCAACCAATCTGTGAGTAGAGTGAATGGCTTGAACTTGCTGAAAATTAGCTTGATGTGATGAAAGGAAAGAAGTGCCCTGCATTATGGCCCCTCGTTTCTAAGATTCGAAGTCTTCGTTTTGTGTTTTACGTTTCATGAAAGGCAATAATTAGGAGAAATGAACCGCTAATAAGTTTCTAACACTGTTAGCTGCAATAAATTATATGACCCACGTGATTATTGTCCTCTCTCAAGTCGATCTCAAACACATCAAGATGAAGTTCATATTGATGGAATGATCTGACCAGATGCAAGGTCGATACTGAAGTCATTGCCATGATCAGTGGTCAAAACAGCGCTGAGCTAGTGAAAATTTGTATATATTTGGAATTTGTTTCCACCTGGTCCAACGTTTCGGATTATCTCCCCCATTTTGGACTAACACTCATCCCTCCCGTATTTTTGTATAGTAATGAAGTATCGAGCATGATCGCCCCGACGACATCTATGCTCTAGCTGTAAACACAAGTATGCCAAAATAATTTGATAGCTTGCCACAAAAAATAATGACACCTAATATTTCTCAATAAAAGAATTTGAAACATTCATTCACATCTTTCATCTCGTCCAATATCACTTCATATTATTAGATGGGCTTAAAATCTTTACCTCCTCCTATTTATATTTTGGTGCAATATGTTTAATTTCCCTTTCTTTTTCTTAGTTATAGGGATTGAGATTTTGCGTTTACTTCACAAAGATCCAACCTGTAACCTGTGCTTCCACAAGCTAGTATATAACTTTAGTTGTAATTAGGATCCTTATTTATTCCAACATCATGATCATAGGGTTATGCAACCCAAAATCATGATTGAGAAATAATCTTGAAAAACCAAAAGAGATCTGATAGGAGTGACATAATAAAAACATGTATGTTCCAAAACACCCGCGCTATTGGAATGAAATCGAATGATGCCATGAAGTCAGTTAATCTTCGATAAGTGAGATTCAATTCGTTTAAGAACCAAAGAATGCAAGAATCTCTCTCACATGTTAAACTAAAAAGTTCAGAATTGTTATTCATCAAAGGTGTCAAATTTTAGGCTTAACATTAATTTGTTTAAATAGTTCTGAGAAATTAATCATAATGAATCTATCATTGAGGGCTGAATTGACCCACTTACAAAAACTAATGCAAAACATTTAGTAGTAAGCTCAAATCCTAATCCAAACAAGCCTTAAATCTTAACTAAAATCCAAAGAATTAATTAAGCTCAAACATAGAAATAATAATAAGAATAACAAGTCTAAACAGTAACTTGTTGATGCCATATATAATAGAAATAAAATAAGATAAAATATCTTAATTTTCTAGCTTAAATAAATCTTAGTCGAGATCCACCTTCCTAGATACTTTAGGATTGCTTAGCTAACTTTTAAAATCCTTTAGATGCTAGGAAATCTTATCTAAATAGGAATTTAATTGTCAAAGTCTTTTTTTCATGTAGCACTAATCCCTTTAGAACATGAAAAATAATCTTTGAAATTAATTCTCCTTGTAGCTGCCCATCAATTTTCTTCATTGACTAGGAGAGTCAAATCTTTAGCATTAAATAATTCTTTCAAGTCTAGGATTCAGATCTGACAGTCCTTTAGTTTCATTAGGAAACTCCCTCTTGACGATTTTTATAGTGTTTTTCGATGAATTTTATGTGTTGATGGTAAAAATAAAAAAAAATCTAAAACAATAATTTTAATTTATTTTTAAATGAAAAATATTTTAAAAAACATTTTATACTACAATACCCAACACAAGATAGCAGCTACCCAGCTTACTGACTTCTTTTAAATTGTCTTGTTATTAGTTTACTTGTTCATTTATACGATCCATTTTTTATAATGATAACTTGTGGTCCACTTAATTTTAAATGGTTATCGTATCATTCACCCTAATATCACTTAAACCACCAACACCTCCAGTACTCTCACACCCAACACCCGCCATCCTGCAACCACAATTTCACTTTAAACCTTTTTGTAAATGATCAATCACTTAAATCCTTGATCACTATATATACAACTTTTCCTCCTTTTTTTTAATTACTTGGAGAAAAAGTGCTAATAATTATTTTCTATGTGATTTGTAGGTATAAACAGGTAAAAGAGTATTTCGCCTGGAGTCTTGACCATTGGATCTTTAAATCAACCATGAAAGATTAGTTTTCAACAAAGATTTGAAAAGAAAAAAAAAAGAAATGCGGTGTTGAATCTTTAAGAATCACTCACGTCTTATTGAACCAGAATCATTTTCACACTCGAAAGATGAATAAGCAACAAAAAACTATAAAGTATAAAACATTGACACCAATTTTAGCAAGATCCCTTAAATTTATAACACCAACTTGATCAATCCCATATTACAATATTAGTGCAGACACATTTACTGGGTCCGCCCCAGAGTTGTGATCAATTTTCTTTGAGCTTCTCCTTCTATATATTAACTCGAACTAAGTCATTTATGAAAGGTACAGGACGAATTATTAATAAACTAAGTGATAAAAATACAGGTTAGTTCTTATCTTGCCAAATTAAAGAAGGCATGCACGTAGTTGTTGCTCATTCAAATCATTTACCGCACAAGGACCCAGTCAAAGACATTTTTATTAATTTTCGTACTTGATGTAGAAGGCTGGGGGCTAGAACATAAGGAATTAAAGGAGAATTTCCAGCACCTTGGCTTCCCATTTCTTAGCTAGAAGTTCCTGTGATTTAACCATAATTTGCATCCACCTTGACAATTTGCTTAGAGCTAAACAACTAGTGAAGAACCCGTCTCCAAAATGAGTCGGTGTATCCGAATGTGATAACAATTTGCTTAAAGCCTAAAAATATGCAACTAATCAACTCATAAAGGTAAGAAGAATCATATCAGATTGGTAACAAATCATAATAGATTTATCAGCCAATACTCCCCCTCAAGCTCGATGAAGAAGATTAATTGATCTAAGCTTGGAAAGTAGCAATTGAAATCGAGTAGAGGACAAGGCTTTGGTGAATAAGTCCGCGAGTTGATCCTGACTCCTAGTATATTGAGTAACAATCATCTGAGACTGAACTTGTTCCCGAACATAATGACAATCAACTTCGATGTATTTGGTTCGTTCATGGAAATACTGGATTAGAAGTAATATGCATTGCGGCTTAATTATCGCAACAAAGAGACATAGGTTGAGGGTGAAAGACACCCAAATCAGCAAGCAATGCTTTCGGTCATATAAGTTCAAAAGCAGTGGAGGTCATGGCGCAATATTCGGCTTCAACGCTGGAATGAGCAACGACTAATTGTTTTTTACTTTTCCATGAAACTAGATTTTCTCCAACAAAGATACAATACCCCGTAGTAAATTTGCGATCAAGATTATTTCCTGCCCAATCCACGTCAGTGTAACCGAGTATTTGTGTGTGATCATGGTTTTGCATAAGGATTCCACGTCCAATAGTGCACTTGAGATATCGAAGAATCCATTTGACAATCATCATATGGGCTGCAGTAAGTGAGTGCATGAATTGACTTACAATACTAACCGAATGACTCAGACCAGATCGTGTAATTGTAAGATAGATAAGCTTTCCTACCATTTTTTGATAAAGCTGAGGTTGATCAAAAGACTCCTCATCCAAAGTCAGCTGGAGTTTGTTATCCAAAGGTGTCTTTGTAGGTTTGCATTCAAGCATATCAACTTCACAAAACAAATCCAACACATATTTGCGTTGATTAAAAAACAACCATTTATGAGAAGTAGTCATTTCTATGCCAAGAAAATATTTAAGAACTCCAAGGTCCTTAGTAGAAAATTGTTGATGAAAATTATTCTTAAGACTGGTAATGGCTGCATGATTATTTCCAGTAACAATAAGATCATCAACATAAATTAAGACCATCAACCTTTCATCAAACTTGATACGAACAAATGACGAGTGGTCAGCATTGCTTCTAGTGAACCCAAGTTCAGTAAGTACAGTGCTCAACTTAGCATACCAAGCATGGGGAGATTGCTTCAAGCCATAGATAGATTTATGCAATTTGCAGACCAACTTTGGATCATTACTCTGAGGATGGCCAGGTGGTAACTTCATATACACTTCTTTTGGAGATCGCCGTGTAAAAAGGCATTTTTAACGTCCATTTAAGATAAAAACCAGCCTTGATTTACAGAAATTGAGAGCAAAGTTTGAATGGTGTTCATTTTTGCAACTAGTGCAAAATTTTCCTTGTAGTCTATGCCATATGTTTGAGTGAAACCTTGTGCAACCAATCTTGCTTTATGTCTTTCAATGGAACCATCTGTCTTGAATTTGATCTTGTATACCCAATGACTTCCAACAACCTTTTTATTCTTTGAAAGTGATACAACCCTCCAGTGTGATTGTCATCCAAAGCTTGAAGCTCCTCATGCATAGCCTTCTGCCAAACAGTTTGATGACAGGTTTCATGAAAGCTTCGTGGTTTTGTTTCTTTGGTGATAGTGCTGAGATAGGCTTCATAAGATGAAGACAGTCTATGATAAGCTAACATTGGTTACAGGATGCCTCACTGTATACGTCACATAATCATGAAGCCTGGATGACTGTCTATGGTTACGAATAGGATTACGCCGAAGAGACAAACTAATGTCACCCTAATGTTCAATCTGCAGATCAGCACCTTCTGTTACGGCTGGAATAAGATTAGTATGAAGGTTCATTCCTGTATTGCAGTAAGACTGGTCTGGGCAATATGCCTGGACTGCTGGAGTTGGTAATGGAAATAAATCTGATGAAAACTCCCCCTAACGAATGATCTCACTGGAATAGGAATAATAAGGTGTTTTTTTCATCAAACCGAACATCCTGGTAACAACAAGCTTATGAGTAGTGTGATTATAACACTTATATCCCTTCTATGTTGGAGAATAGCCCAAGAAAATGTACTTGACTGCTCTGTGATCCAATTTGTCATGCTGAGAGGATGGAATATGCACATAACAAGAACAACCAAAGACTGTAAGATGTGATAAAGTTGGCTTATTCCCTGTCAATAACTCAGCTGCAGAAATAAACTTGAGATTTTTACTAGGCAATCGGTTTACAAGGTCGGCAGCTGTGAGTACCCCTTGAGACCAAAATATTTTGGGAACATGCATTTAAAACATCAATGATCTTATTTTCTTTAGGAAATCTTGGTTTTTTCTCTCTGCTATTCCATTTTGTTGTGGAGTATGGATACAACTAGTTTGGTGAATAATGTCATGCATGCTCAAGTATTGTATCATGATATGTGACATATATTCAGAGCTATTATCTGATCGTAGAATTTTGATTTTGGATGAGAATTGAGTATGAAGCAAATTATGAAAATCTTAAAATACAATGGCAACTTCATTTTTTGCTTTTAACAAGTATAGCCAAGTAAAACGAGAGAAATCATCAACAAATGTAACAAAGTATTTATAGTCATCAAAGGACTCAACTACTGGACCCCAAACATCGGAGTGGACTAAATAAAAAGGTTTAACTGAATACGAGGTGGAAGAAGGAAATGGTAAGCGAGTAGATTTTGACAGAGGACAAACATCACAATTTATTGAATTGCTTTTCAAATTAGGAAACAGTTTTGCCAAAATAGGCTCAGAAGGATGTGCCAAACGTTGATGCCATAACTAGTGCTCTGAAGCTAGACAACCAGTGACTTGAAAACTCTTAGGAATGCAAAAATCTTTAAAAAGGTAGTAGAGACCTTGAAAGAGGAATCCTTCACCAATCATCTTCTTAATGACTAGATCCTAAAACACAACATTGTGAGGAGAGAAAATAACACGACAATTTAATGATGTTGTGATTCTGCCAACAGAGAGTAGTTTAAACGGGAAAGAAGGAACATACAAGGCTGGAGATGCAATTGTTTGAGAGAGTAATTTAATCTTCCCTTCCCTAAAAATTGGTGCATTTTTACCATTGGCAATGGATATTTGAGATGGTGGAGAAAAAAATTTAAAATCAAGCAATTGATTATACTTGTTGGTTATGTGATCAATGACACCTAAATTTATAATCCAAAAATCATGCACATTACTTACAATAAGAGCGGAAGAAAAGGCATTCAAAATACCTGGTACATCCTCAGCTGAGACATTTTTATTTGCAGCTAGAAATCCTGCAAACTAACCAATCAGTGCTGATGAATCTTTGTTCTCCTCTAAATTATTTGCACTCTACTTTGCATGAAGATATGATGCAAATTCGTTAATGAGATCGACTGGACTAGAAGTAAATGTTGATAAACCATTTGCAGACTGGTTGGTCATGGAATTGGCTTTATACCTTGATGATTGAAAAGGCTTATGTCCTCCCTTGTTGTCTCTTGAAAACTTTGGTTTTAGTTCAGGATGAAGATCCCAACATTGATCAATTGAGTGTCCAATATTATTGCAATGGTTACATTTCAATTAGGTCTTCTACTCTTATACCATTTCTCTTCATAACGTCTCTGATGGGATACAAATGCTCGGGCTTCAGATAAATCAGATTTGGTGTACAAGTTCATGACCTTTTTTTAAGTTTCCTCCCATTGAATTGTCGCACAAACATTTGCAAAAGATGGTAATTCAGAGTTTATAAGTACACGGCTACGAAGATCTTCATAGTCAGGAGATAAATTGGCCAAAAGTTAAAAGAGTTTATCTTCTTCAGCTCGTTTCAGTAAGGTTACAACATCAATGGTGTGAGGTCGATAAATTGCTATCATTCCACATGCTTTTCATGTTCCCAAGGTATTGGACAAATGATCTACCTTCTTGGTGCAAGCATAAGATATCCTTCTTGAGCTGAAACACACGGTCAGCATTATTCTGATTTCCATACATCTCTTTAACTGCATACCATAAATCTGTAGCAGATTCAGAATAGTTGAAGATTTCGGCAATATGTGGTTCCATAGTGTTGAGTAGCCATGACTGAACTATCTAATTGTTAGCAAACCATGATTTGTACTGGGGGGATTTGACATCAGGAGCAGCATTACTATTGTCAATAAATTTGATTCTTGACCTTCCACCAAGGGCTAATGACATAGCCCTTGACCAAGGAAGATAATTGAAATCATTCAATTAAACAGAACACAGACATTGATTTGAATTCAAATCAGGAAGATTCAAATCAGAACACAAACATTGATTTGATTATGAAGGAGCAATAAAACCTTCCATATCCTCCGATCCAAGGGAGGCCATCTAAACAAATAATATATGAGACAGGTAAATATGAACATGCCCTGATACCATGTAGAAAAGGAGAAGTAGAAGGAATAGAAGAGAAATATTGATGTTTATTTCATGTCCTTTGTATTACATTCTAGCACATTTATACACAGATTACATTTATTACAAGAATAATTCTAGCTATGTCACTGATATTTCTCCTAAGATAAAGCCTAAGAATCTGCAAGTAATCAACTCATAAAGGCAAGAAGAATCATATTAGATTGGTAGCAGATCATAATAGATTTATCAGCCAATAGATCATGTAAGTCTTCAGTGGCCCTGAGATTTATGGGACTCAAACTGATGACTTCTAGAAAACAAATCTAAAATCTAACCAGTTGAGCTATACCCCTCAAGGTTTGGTTCTTATATATGCTTGACTTGGCAATTAATGAGCATATAATTACTGGATTGAGTTTTTACAAAAAGAAAAGAAGAAAAGACAGCGGCTCCACGCGAATGCACTGGCCCCTCGGCTAGTTGATTACTAGAATTAGGTCGTGCTGGTTCGTGCTTAAACGGTGTGAACTATCAAGTTAATAATTGTCCTGTTTCCTCATAAAGAATTCTGGCCTTTAAAAAAAGGTGATGCATGTGATTTGCTGGTGATTCTCATAGAGAAATGCAAATACCAGACGAACCACATGTTTTCGAAGCTCCTTAATTACAGAGACTGTTTTCTATAACTATCAGAAGATAAGACAGTGCAACCCTTCCTAGCTAATCCTTCTATTAGAATATGCTATTGGCAATCGGTAACCATTTTTATGGAAGACAGATACCTGTACTTCGTGTAGAGCTGCATCTCTTGAAGACCCAGATGATGAACTGAGAGGCACAGGTAAAATGGCGAGCTAGCTTGTAGCTATCCCACGCATCTGCATCATGACATGCATGCATGTTTCATCAAAATAGGATACAAGATTAGACAAGGGTACAACGCCTTTGATTTTCACTAAAGAGAGAAATGGATGGTGATAATCATGTCTCTGGGGATGGACCTACCTACCATGTGGGTTACTTTTATTTTTCCAATCCATGTGAAAGGTTTAAGATTGGCCTCCATTCATGTACAGCATTAATTGCATATTAATCTTGGTCTTATCAAATAGAGGGGTGGTGAGGTCAACTATATGTAAAAAAAAAGGTAAAAACATAAAAAAAAAAAAATAGTTGTTATTTAATTTCAAAGTTACTAAAATATTCTAACTAGTCTTTTAAAAACGTGGACAAATTAAATAGTTGGTTATGTAATAAAAACAAAAAGATAGCAATCACTTTATATATTATATCTAAGATAAGTTGTATTGTTATTTATTTTTAATGATTAATATGTTTAATATACTTACATGCTAAGATTTGTTTAAATTGATACATGTTTATTTTGTTATTAAATGTGATATACTATTATGACCTAAGACAAATATTTTAAATCTGGGTCTCATAATAAGATCAAATTCTCAATTTTAAAATGCCGAAACATGAACACTAGAATAAATTCACACCCATAATGAATATAAGAAATTCTTATTTTAATAACTAATGAATATTTAGTACTTTTAAGGTCCTGTTTGATTTATGGAACACTACCAGAAAATCGATAAATACAAACAGAAATACCGAAAGAATATTTTTGTCGGTAAATTACCGACAGATTTTACAGATAGAAATGTTCCCTTGGTATTTACCGAGGAAATTACAGAAGAAAAAAAAAATTAAAACAAAGCAAAAAAAATTGATGACGTGCCATTTTTACCAATAGAATTACCGACGGAATTTATTTCATTGGTAAATGTCGTAGGTAAAATCGTTGGTAAACTGTGAACACTATTCATCATTTCAATTACAAATAAAATCACCGAGGGAAACTTTTGTCGGTATTTTACAAAATGCTCTAAAACTATTTACTTCCCAATTACACTTTTAATTATTGTTCTTTACAAAAAAAATCACCGACGGATTGAAAAGTCGTCGAATTTATTTGGCGATTTTTCTAAAAAATTTAGCTTAAATTAAAATTTTAAATTAAATATTACTGATGGAATCACCAACATATTGAAAAGTCGTAGGTGATATTTGGCGGTGTCTGAAATTTTTTGATTAAATTCAAAATTTAAATTAAATATTACAAATGGAATCACCGACAGAATGATTAAAATATTAATATTTAATTATCCATCAGTAAAACACCCCAATAAAAAGCATAGAATCCCTAATTTCACAACAGACCTGTCTTCATTCTTCTTCTTCTTCTTCTCTTCTCTCCTTAACTCCTTCACTTCTCCTCCATGCTCAGGTATGTCTTCTTCTCCTTTTTTATTTTTTTCTTCTCAATTTTTTTTAATTAGTATACTTTACGAAATTTTTTTTTCTCTTCTTAGCTTCACTTGCAACTACATTAATGTAAAAAAAAAAATTCTTCTTTTTTCGTGTTTTTTCACTATATTTGTTTTTTATTTTATTTTTAATTGTTTTTGTTCTTAATAATTGTATGAATGTTGTTGTAGGATTGTTTTTTCATATGAGATCAATTTTTAGTTGATTTATTTATAGGATTTTTAAATTTTTTCCAATGAATTTTTTTAGTTGAATTTATTTTTTTTTTGTTATTTATTTGTTGCAAATTTGTTTGAGTTGATTTTCTTTTTTTTTCCAAGCATTTTGAGTATTATAGAGTGTTGATTAATATTAATTTAATTATTTTATAGTTTTGTAAAATAGATTTTTTTAAATAATTACCGATGGAATTACATACGGTATTTTTTCGAGGGAATTACCGACGGAATGAAGCGGGTAATTTTTTTTTGCTCGCTTTTTCCGTCAGTAAATCCATCGGTAATAATATTTTTTTATTACCAACGGACTTACCGACGGATAAAAAATTATCGATGAAAGATTCACTCACAGAGCATTTCGGTCGGTGATTTCGTTGATAAATTAATTACCGACGGAATGGTAGCGCAAATACCGATGAAAAATTCCATCGGTAAATCTAAAGATTGTGGTAGTGGAAATGGTTTTTTAGAAACCACTTTCTAAACATTTCTATGTTTGTTTATTATTAAAAACTTTGGTCAATGAAAAACATTTTTCAGTCAAAGAAAAAATTGGCTTGGTTTTCAGGAAAATATTTTCCTTTTAGTTTGGGTGAAAGACACTTTCTAGAAATTGTGGAAAATCCAAAAATATCTTTTTATTTGTTAATTATATCAAGTGTGATTCTCAATCTTTTGATTGCTATATATTTTGTTTTGAATATTTGTTTTCTTCAATTTCACCCCCTAGAATTTGATTTTTATACCAACTTTGGTCCTCAATCTTTTGATTGTGATTTATTTTTCTCTTATCATTTTCTTAATTGAAATTATTTATCTATCAAATTTGGTTCCTATTCTTTTGACAGCTATTTATTTTATTTGAAATAATTTATGAAATTGATTTTTTTTCAATTTCATCCTCTTTCATATTTTTTATCTATTTGATTTGGTCTCCATGTTTTTTATTGCTATTTGTTTTATTTGAAATAATTTATTAAATTGAATTTATTTTTTCAATTTCATCCTCCTTTAATTTTTTTATAGAGCTTAGTTTTATTCTAGAGATGTTGTCTCTGCAAGGGACTAATAAACATTTTAAAAACAGTGTTTTCAATCCTTAAAACAAACTTTTTATTTATTTTCATATTAAACAGTTTATTTTACATTAGGACAAATAACTTAACCTTCATTTAAGATTTTAATTGGTTATATTTATTTAAGTATTACTACAAAGCATCAAGATGATGTTTTTTTAATGTTTTTTTATATAGTTTTAATGTGATGATATCTAAAATTAAAAACAATCATGCAATACAATATTAAACATAATATTAAATTATCTAGTAGGTGGTTCAATAGTAAAAATTTGGGATCAAGGTGTTTACTTCTCTTGTGGTTTCAGGTTCGAGCCCTGAGGTTGCTAACATTGATGACCACTAGAGGCTTATCTAGTCATTAACTTCAGGGCCCGTGAAGATTAGTCAAGAAATGCGTAAGCTGGTCCCACCACCCCATGTGAATAAAAAAATAGTAACTTGCAAGTGTGAAACGTTACTGTTTCTTAAGGGAGCCGCTCAACAATAATGCTTGATCGATATAGCTTGTTGTCAACAACATCTGGGGTCATGGATGATGGGAAACCGAAAGCATAATTAGCAACGTTATTCATGCTAGCTTTAATTTTGATCAACAAACAGCTAGCAAGACACACACAGCTAATTAATTCACTTTCTTTTCTCTTCTAATTACTTTATTTAGCTATCATTTC
>Ga0325411_1004929_pt1 | contig 14894 bp, 8 predicted proteins | sample PopdelMetagenome_13_FD_206181 | JGI IMG/M metagenome (GOLD analysis project Ga0325411, IMG submission 206181) | Populus deltoides microbial communities from Bellville, Georgia, United States - Xylem-PdIQD-R4 | ecosystem: Host-associated > Plants > Phyllosphere > Stem > Wood/Secondary xylem... | reverse complement strand
CCTTAATCTATGGTCATGGATTTTAAGCAACTTCTCCAAAATTGGTGCCACCTTCTTTTGTATTATAGAGAATGTCAACGCATTTTGATTAAAGGGTATTCAACCGATTCCTGAGTTTCAAGAATTGAATCTGAGATCTTGAATAGAAGCACACTGCAGAGTCTTATTTTTTCACCGTAGGGTCAACTCCATAAAGTTGTATTCAAAATCATATCTAATATGTTTTGATTATATTTTATATGTTAATTGTTTAAAAAGAAAATCAAAATGTCGAACTAAATCAATTAATCTTAATGAAAATTATAATATATTGTAGAACTAATTCAAACTAGGCAAGAAGCTTAACAAAGCTAAAAAATAAAATAAAATAAAATAAAATAAAAAATGTTTACTCTTAACACAACCTAATATTCTTTATAAAGAACGGACAAAACTCAGATAGGATAAGAAGTAATAAATTAGAAGAACAAGTATAATGCTAGCTAGAAACAACTCATTAATTGTTTTTCAAATCATCATGTTCATAGGAATTCTCACAAAATTAATTTGAGATTTGAAAAAGATGAACAAAAACTTATAATGTGATTGTTTGAAAGATGATAGTCAATGTAGAGAAGTTTTAAAAAAATACTAAACATGATGCAGCATTTAAGTAAATAAATCCAAAATATAAACCTAGTCCCACATATATATATATATATATATTTTATCAAATCTAAGTAATGTAACTAGTCAAATACAATGAATTTGGTTGATGCAAGGGTTTTCTTGAAACTTTTTTAGTGCGGACAAGCTAAAAAGCTACCATCTTGGGATTCTCCATGGGTTTTTGAAAGTTGAAACACATCTTAAGACTGAAATTTTGATTAGGAGTCTAATCAAACCCTTAATGTAATTTAGAACTAGCAATGTTCAGAGATAAAGGCCTCAAGGCTGAGGTTTTAGAAGTTGGGTGTCCAAGTTCAAATCATTCCACCCAAAAAAGCTTACAATAAAACTAAGGAATTCCTCCTCTCTAGTCTCTGTTCTTTGTAGGAGAATTTGCAGTGCATAGAGAAACGCCTTAGGGGTAGAAACTCAGGTGAGGAGGAAACTAGGGCAATACATATAACAAAACCTTTAAGAACAGAGACTAGCAGGCATAAGAAATCCCCACAAGTATAAGCGGCCTCCTTGAAGCCTCATCTTTATTCAGAGTAGCAGGCATCTCAGGCTTCCCAACCTCTAAGAACGGTAGCTCGTGCAACTCGGTTAACACCTAGAGTGAAGGCTCCCATACGGAGATCACAATCATGGGTTTTGCACATTTCTTTCACATCTTTGAAACCTTTGGTCATGTAATTCTTTAGTTCACTGTTCACTTTCTTTTCATCCCACATGAATCCTTGGATGTTCTGCAATGCACAGACAACAAAAAAACATTATTACATGTGCTACTGACAAGGAGTCCTGATTCAGTGTTACATGTAAAAAGTAGAGAGGGTTGTCAGAATATAGGGAAAAAATCCTAGAATTTGGACTTGCTTTTTTCTCCTCTTGATCATTCAAGTATTCAAACTTGAATGTATCATCATAGAAAATGCGAATAAAAGGAATAGAAGGCCATGGTGACAAGCTGCAAGGAGATGTAGCTATCACAGAAAAGCGACATTCTATACCTGCACCCACTCGAAGTAACTAACAGTAACGCCTCCTGAGTTAGCATAAATGTCTGGAAGAATAACAACTCCTTTCTTTGACAAAATCTGTGGAAAGAGAAAAAAAAAACAATTATCATTTCACAAAATTTTGTGTGGCCGTCTATAACTCTAAACCTCAAGCAGGCACTAACCTCATCAGCCTCAGGGTCAGTTGGATGGTTGGCAGCTTCAATAATGAACTTGGCTTTAATATCATTTGCATTCTCCCTTTTATCAGACAAAAAGAACAACGTTTAGTTGAAAATTCACACTTTCGAGACCAATATAAAGGAGAAGGAATATCTTATTATTAGTCCAGGAAACAAAATTTTATTTGCATTTAAAATCTATTTCAGAGGAAAATTCCTCGTCAGTGAATATTTTGATAAGAAAAGAGCTTCTGTTAAGACAAATAGACCTGTTAATTACACCTCCAAGGGCTGCTGGAATGAGAATATCACAGTCCTCAACTAGTATTGACTTGGGATCTATGGGATCCCCACCATGGAATCCTTTCACACCCTTATGTTCCTTGGCATGTTTGAGGAGGCTTGGAATATCAATCCCTTTGCTGTTCTTTATAGCTCCAGTGATGTCACTTATGGCAACAATCTTCCCACCCTGCTCACTGATTAGCTGGGCAGCCCAGGCACCCACATTTCCGAAACCCTGAAACCCACACCTCCATTTAGATCAAGTGACCTTTTATGCATGAAACGTGCTAGGGCAAGCAACCCAATGTCTTTGAGTCAATGATCAACTAAGCTGAAATAATGTTCAAATTGCACCTGTATGACAAATCGTTGACCTGATATGGTCTTCCCATGCTCATTAAGCAGGGCTTCTGTTGCGAAGAGCACTCCCTGTCCAGTGGCAGCATCTCTGCCTAGAGATCCACCAAGATCCTAATTTAAAACAAAGAAGAAGAGAACCAAAAGGACCGTCAACTTATTGCAAGAAACAAATTTCAGCAGCAAGACTAAAATGCTGCAATTTTAAAAGATGCCCATTTAGATGGACTAGGAGAAACTCAACAGGTAAAAAAAAAATAAAATTCAATACTAAAACCCTGTATCTCCCATCATAAACAAGAACATAAACTATTTAATGGATTAGATTAAATGTCAACACTTATAAGCGAAGCAGAAAGAACTCCAAAATTTTCTGTCAAACAGCTGGATGGTGTATTAAAAAAATTAGCGAAAGTGGAAGGCTACAGGAAATGACAACTACACTACAATTAAGAGTTAAATGTACTTACAATTGGTTTTCCAGTAACAACAGCAGGTGAGTAGCCATGGAATTTGGAGTACTCATCAAGTATCCACGCCATAGTCTGTTTAACCAAATAACAAGCATATCTTAGTATAGTCATCAATGTAGTAAAAATAAACACACAAACTCTTTTCAGTTCATCTGTTTCATGCTACAAAGAAATATATCCTTGGCAACAAGACATGCTTTCAGTGCCCAACCTGTGGACCTGTTCCCATATCAGGAGCCGGAACATCTGTGTGGATTCCTATCAGATCATGTATCTTCTGAGTGAACACCCGGGTAAGTCGTTCTAGTTCAGAGACACTTAACTCCCCTGGATTACATCCTATTCCACCTTTAGCCCCGCCATAGGGAATATTTGCCACTGCCGTCTTCCATGTCATAAGTTGTGCTAATGCATTGACTTCATCTGGATCAACCTAAAATCATCCATAATATTATCAGAAATCAAACTCAATATATACTTGTTTAGTCATGCTCTCTGCAAGATTTGACCACTAAATCTTGCTAAAGAGAAAGAGAACTCGCTTTTGGCATTAAATAAAAATAACGCCACAGCTAAAGTGATAATGTAAGGTACCTCTGGGTGATATCTGATTCCTCCCTTCATAGGACCTCTGGCATTGTCATGCTGAACCCTGAACCCAACAAAAGATGCCAAAGTGCCATCATCTTTGGGTATGGTACATTCAACCTGCAATTTTTCCCCCCCATCAAAGTCCATTAGAACAGCAGGACACACATGTATAAGCCAGTTGTATAGGGTATTAAAAAATTATATAGATTTAAACAACTTCTGTAATCACCTTGATTTCTCTGAACGGAATAAGCAAACTTTTCTCAAGCTTGGAGTCCAACCCCAACAGCCTAGCTGCCAGCTTGAAGTTCCTGTTGGTTGCCACTAATGCATTCATGACTGCTCCTGAAACTGTCTGAAGAGCTAATCACAGAAGTTAGTCCCTTGTTTGTGGATAGAGACGAGGAAAATAGACAATAATAGCTTCCCACAAAGCAGTCAGTCAAAGTCTACATAAAACAGTCATTTGAATATATTATGGAAGATAAAACAAGAGATAGACTCATCCACATCAACAAGATTTAGGACTCCATTAATGTAATGAGAAAACTAATTCATCAGCAATGCCATCAATTTACACCACGTTGTCTATTAAGAATCTGAAAATAAAATATAGCACTTCTGAGAGGAGACTAATCAGGTTCATTTTTTGAGCCCGTCGAGGTCTTGAAAGGGCAAAATTAACAAGTGATCATCGTTAAAACTTAATTGGTCAAAGAAGACAAACTCTTTAACAAGTTTCATATATAATCATAATGGTTTATTATATACAAAGACCTAAGAAGAAATATGCTATGAGTTAAATATCATGGTCAAAAGAGTTAAGAAGTATCAGATGCAATGAATATATGCATGTAGCTTACAAGGCATTCAAAATCACGAAGCAATTAATCTTGCCAAGATCCCAACTCCTAAACATGAATGGCATGCCATGCCCTTTTGGATTTAGACCAAGGGAAATATCTCTTGAGGCTTGGATACCTTCCTTGCTCATCATTATCAACTAATCTCTAGGAGCCTACAGATTAACGTAAATCAACCAAGACAACTCTCTCTAAAGTGCAAAAACCATATAGAAAATTATGCAGTAAAGCTATGATTGTATTCTACTGCTGCCTATGAAAGAAATGCGGCCACATTTTTTTTTCTTCTTTTTTCCTAGTTTTGAAATCCAACGGTATTCATAGACAAGCTATCGGGGACCGAAATTAGTGATCCGGTGATAATTTTGGATCAGTATCTTACTCACCGGAACCAAATCCACCGTTCTCCGATTAACTCAAAGACAAGTCCACGCCAGGATCAAAGAACCATGACACTAAAATTAAAATAGGAAAATGAGGTGGGTGGCAACTCTGGAACGTGACTTTGTTTGACTACAACTTTCGTGACAATGGTTGGAGAAAATAAAAATAAAATCTGATGTGTATCCAAAGTGCCATCCCTATCAACGTTTACTACGAGTATGAAACATGTGTAGGAAAATCACTTGAATAATCTTTTGAAATTAAATAAATGCAAATCATGGCTTAATGACTCTACCAGAATGATTTTTTAACTCGAAATCAATAAAATCAAACCTTTTTAATATATCCAACAAATTATTTTAAATTTAAATTAATGACTCTATCAAAATGATTAGTTAAAGCCAATAAAATCAGATATTTTTAGCAAATTATTTCAAAAAAAGGCAATGCTTTCTGGGTGGCTTAGATGGTGACACATAAGCAAGTATTTAGAAACATGCAAATCACAAATCCCAATCTAGACCGTTGAATTGTTGGAAAATCTGTCCATTTTTTATACAAGTTGACTATCATCATCATCATCATCACCACCAAGGAAAGGACAATCTTGAACCAGTAAAAAACTCATGGCTCTAAAGACGATGCTTAACTTTACTGTTAGCAACAACCAAATTAAACACAGTGAAGGGAATGGGTTGCTTACATGGAGTTGTCAAGAGAGAGCAGACAAGCCAAAACTCCAAGATGATGAACCGAAGGCAAAAAGTAAGGAAAGTTGCCTCCTTTTTTGTTTTTTCTGTGCTTTGTATCAGCATAAAGGGATGGATTCGTAGGTGGGTTTTTGGTGAAGGATCAGAATTGAATGGGAATTAATTATGAAGATCATGATCGGATTATGAAGATCATAATCGGATTTGGTACAGTGGATTTCATTTCCTAATTTTCTGTGTTTGATAGCAGACAACGTGACTGTCTTGATCAAAAGCTAATCAATGTTGCCGATGTTCATGGCAGAGCAGATTAAAGCACACCCACAAATAACTTGTTCATAAAAAAAAAAAAGTGTTTCTTTTCTGATATTTGCAAAAAGTATAATTTAATGAAAAAAAAAAAAAAACAAATACTTGATTTGTAAGAACAAGGGTACGAACAATTGAAGAGTCCAGAAATTTAACTTAGTGTTATTTTCGTTTTTTCATGTAATTAGATAAATCCAACGCAAATGAAAAACTACACTCTTAAAAATAATATTTCTCCCTCTATGATAAAATATTCTCGAGTTAATTTTTCATATCAAAATTAAACTGATTGTATTTAATTTAAAATAAATTAATGATATCTGAATTAGCATATGGAAACAAGAAAAGTGAGAATAACTTATTTACACTAAATATACATTAAACCCTAACCCTAAGTTCAACATCATGATCCATTGTTAATTGATTGATGATTAAGATTGTGATCAATGCAGTGACGATTGTTTTTGGAAGTTTTTTTTAATTTTAAAATATATTAAAAAATATTTTTTTATTTTTTAAATTATTTTTAATATTAGTATATTAAAATAATTTAAAAATATAAAAAAATATATTTTTTTAAAATTTAAATTTCACCTTACCTCGTTTTTTGAAATACAATACCAAATAATAACAAACTAAGACTAAAACAGAGGTTTGAAAGTGTGATACCATTGGGTGTGATGGCTTTTTTTTAATGTACAATATATATTTAATGCACAAAAATCATTATTAAAAATAAGTTTTACATCTTTTTTTATTTTTCTTTATTAATCTTAAAAAAACAAACTACACGTCACCATATTTCTATCCCAAACACATTCAGAGCAAAATTATCAATGGAGAAAAAAAATGAAGAAAGAAAGAAAGCAATCAACGTCGCAGAGCGACGAAAGGCTGCTCGGAGACGATTGTGGAGGATATCCTTAGAAAAAGGACTGAAATTTGTAAATGGTAGCCCATCAAGGAAAGACAAATATAAATATTGGCCTACAAAGTGGACGTGCCACGACATAAATTGGCCTGATCTGAACTGCACAAATTCAGGGGAGGGGAATAAAATTTCTTACTGTAGAGCTTTCATATATATATTGTGAGGTGACGGGGGCATGTTGTCATGAAACAGTGAAGCCCAGAAGAGCAAAAATAAGGATAATGAAAGTGGAAAAAAAGTGTAGGGAAAGAGGACGTAAAAGCCTCCTCTCTAACCTCCTCAGTCCTAACCTGACAACAAAGAAGCAAAAAGGATCTGCAATGAAAACACAATCTTCCCAGCACTTTAGTCCTTTTGGCTTCGTTTTTGATGCGCAGCACCTGAAATGGCCATTTCACGAAAAACTAAACCAAATGCTAACCTAATTAAGTCCCTGTGCATGGGTGCGTAGAGGCAGGTTTTCTCTTGTACTACCAAGAAAAAAAACAAAACAAAATCCATATGATACATATGTAAAGAGGGCGTGAAAGAAGATCTTACCTCAAGATAGTGAAGACGACAACTCGATCTCTTCCAAAATTTATCAACGATGATCCAAGTTAAGCACCAAATCTATATGAATAAATAGTACAAAAAAAGGAAGAACAGAATGAGAATCAAATTCCTTAAGAATCCAACAAAGAAGACTTTACTATCTCTCCATGTACTTGCCAAACCAAATCTAAATATTTCTGTTATCATATATATGTATCTTCAACATGCTGCTAGCTTTTCAGGTAAGAATATGATACCCCTATTATGCTCACAAGACAGCCTCAAAGCCACTCTCCATCCATTAATGGTGTCGCAGGTTAAACACACTTGGTGATCGATCATCATAAGAGAATGTTTCAAGAAAGATAGAAAAGTAAGAGAAAGAGAGAATCATCATACGTGGAAAACAAAATCTTCAAGCTTGGCAAACGTTACTGCATGAACGTGAATCCTACGCGAAACCCCTGATTGCTTTTCTTGAAGGTTTAGCAGGTGCTAACTAGGTATGGGTTTTATAGAAACTGGTTTGGGCAATGCCTTTAGTGATTGTGATCATGGTGGTGTGTGAAACAGAAAGACGAGCTAGTGTCCATTACTGGTTATTTAAATCTTTGCTTTTCATGTACCGTCATTTATCAGCCAAAAAGATTACATAAAGAATGAGAAGAACATGCATGCCTTCAATCACGACAAATTAATGATCAAAGTCTGGTGAAATTGCTGTATCGTCTTTTCAATTATTGGTGCACGTCGATATATATTCTTCTTAGCAATGGAATTACTGTGATAATTCAATTCAAGGAGTCTAATACTCTTGAAATTGTTAAAGCTTAAAAAAAAGCCTGAAAACAACTACTCTCGAGCACGAAAACAACTACTCTAGCTAGTTCATATCATTCATTACTAATCCTAGCTAGCGAGCTCGTAACATTCACGACGGCAACTCTCCCTCCGGCCGGCCACTTTACAGAATACAAACGATTCGATCACATCTTCTATATAATATTATTCCATTCCAAGAGTGGGCACTGTAGATTGTTAGTGAAGACTTTCCTAGGCAATTTCCAAGATGGAGTGGTCTTTAGCCACACAATTAAGAGAAATCTGATTTTTTTTTTCGTTGTTATTTATTTCTTCTCCATCTTCAATTGTTAGAGGATTACCTTGATTATTAAGTGGATCTGTTCCTCTATCCTCATGTTAACATTTATAAGAAAAATAACTTTTATTATGAGCTATAATGGAAAGAAATGCTTTGTATAAAATATGTAAAGGCCACAGGTTAATGAGAAAATTTATATAATTTAGTGTAGAAAGCTCCTAGTGGACTTCTATGGAAGCTTAGATGAGAAAGGGGATCTCTCATTTTGATTCTGCAATATGATGAAGCGTTGTTCTTCATTTGTTTTGATACCTCATTGGAACCAAAGGCCATTAATAGCTTTCGTACGAGTACTCATGATCACCTAATTATTCTTCGTGACGTATTTGCTTTCCATTAATTTAAGTTTGTGAGATCATCAACACTCGTAAGAAAGTAATTAGATTTTTTTTATTTTTATTAATCAGATAGGCCAAACTAATTAGATTTTTTTTTTATATATAAATGATGATATTAAATGTTGGTATTCCATTTATATTTTAAAAAGTATAACTAAAAGTAAAAAATTCATCAATACTCAAACTTTAACCTTTTTTTTTTATTAACAAGAATTAATTGACAAAGCGAATTCATTGTTTCTCTCCTCACAAACTAATTCCCAACTATTATTCCCTTGAATAATTTTTTTTGGTTCAACTGAACAATATTTTTTTTATGCAATCGCACTACGGAGACTTCATATCCATCATTTCTAGGGATAGTTGTGCAGTCACATTAGAGAGACTTTAGATTCATCCCTTTTAATGAGAGTTGTGCAACCATACTACAAAGATCAAGTCAATCTCATCCTTGGAAGGTTACGAGTGAAGTATGAGAGGCTTATAACCTAGCAAAAGTGAAGGAGAATATACTTATAGAGGGTAATGTTACCTTTTGTGTATCATCGGAGCCCTCAAGTCTTAGTGACACCTTTTAGCTTGTATAAACTGCCATAAAAATTGTTTGTGGGCATAGCCGTAAAGCATAGCCATGGATGTAATCGTAGGCATAGCCATGGTTGTAGCCATAGACGTCATCATGGGTATAACCGTGTATAACGTTGGCATAGCCTCTCGGGTGTAACTATGACGTGTAGCATATGCATAATCATTGGCTTAGCCACTGGCATATTGTTGTATAGCACTGGCATAGCTATCAGTGCATTGTGATTTCATCAACCATGAAAAGAGCTTTTAAGAAACAAGAATGAATTGAATTTTTGTTCAATTCCCCACAAAAAACGCCAATGATGACGTCCTGAAAAATTCAAGTAGCTTAAGAGTAAGTCTTATGTGTTAGATAATCGGTTAATCTCTTTATTCTAATAATCTGATTCATTCTTCCTTACCAAGGTAGCTGGTAGGACAAAATGATTGGTGACTAATATATGTAAAAGGTCCTATTTGATAGATCTGGAGACTCTCAGATGCTTAAATATCTTTTTAGAGAGCGAAGATAATGATATTTTAGAGTGATATGTTTTGAAAATATATATGTAATATAAAATGAAGATTATGAACCTGAAACTTGAATGATTTATGGGATTTATATATATAACTTTTGAGTCTTGTTATTTTATATAAAGGAGGGGTTAAAATGTAATTTTCTCCTAACATATGTATTAATGTAATGGAAATATGGTAGGTCATTTGGGAGATTTTTTGTACTTCTTGGGGTGTAGGAAGAGTAGAATCCAAAATGTAGATAAGCTCATAAGAGTTGGACTCTTACCTATGTTGAGCCTATGACATTGGGCTTTTTTTTTTAGTTAAGCTCATGAGGACTAGGCTCTTCTACTAGAATAAACTTATGAGAGATGGACTCTTTTCTAAGTTTGAGCCCATGAGTGGTTTTATCTAGACATATTGCTTAAGACCGTGAGTTTTGAGCTTTTAGGATTTTTAGGCCTGTTAAATTTAGGTTTATCACATAGTTAAATCAATAACAAACCAATTGCATCACCTATATTTGATTAGTATCTAAAATTTAAAGTTATTATTTACAATGCAAGTTACTCATTGTGATACATCTTGTGACTCTTGGGTTGTTTCTTTTTTAGAGTAAATGACACCTGAATTGTGAAGTAATGTGGTTATAAAGGATGTCCCTAACTTGTGAGTTATAGTTCGCATTGTCATGGATTATTGATCAGTTCCCCAAGCTTGCCATGTACATGGAGTTATTGACCTCCGTGTGTTAAAATAATAATTTGAACCCCTCGATCTTCAAAACTCGAAAGGCTAATCACACCTTCCAAGTAGTAAGTAATCAATCCTCTCTCTCTTTTTTTATGTAATTTGTGATTGTTGATGTTAGGCTTAAAAGACTAATAAGGTAGTATTTAGTATGCTGGACAAAGGACTAAACATGATAATTTTTTATGAAGTTGTTTAGTGTACCTTCAAATGGTATAAATATCAGTTTTTATCCTGTTCAAGGTTGTTTTAATGGAGAGATTGTTTTTCCAATTAAAAAAGGCATGATAAACAAATTCAATTCTTTGTACAAGGGTTAACTCATGTTGATCCGGGCCAACATAATTTTTGAAACCCAACTAGAAGGGTCGACACGGGTCATTGGTCAAGTTGATCATTGACTCGGTTCAATCTAACGATAAAAGTGGTTATTATCATAGTTTTAAAACTTGTTTAGAGGGCCAACCCAAGGCAAGACCCATGTCACAGGTCGGGTTGACCATTGATTCGGGTCAACATAAAGATAAAAATAATCATTATTATCATAATTTTAAACCCAACTCGGGGGTCGACTTGGAGCTAAGCTTAGACTGGTTGACCATTGACCCATGTTAACATACAGATAAAAATAATTATTACAATAGTTTTAAAACCCAACTCGAGGGTTGAATCAAATAAAGGCCAATGTCAAGAGTCGAGTTGAACATTGACTGGGTCAATGTAAATGTAAAAATTGTTATTATCATAGTGTTAAAATTCGACCAGGGGGTTGACTCAGGGCAAGACTCAAGTCACGAGCTGGGTTAACAATTAACCTGGTTCAATATAAGGACAAAAATGGTAATTATTATAATATTAAAACTTGACTAAGGGGTCGATTCGGGGCCAAGCCCAGGTCAGGTTGACCATTGACCTAGGTCAACGTAAAGATAAAAATGATTATTGTTATTTTTTAAAAATCCAATTAGGGAGTCAACTCATGGCAAAGACTGATTCACGGGTAGGGATGATCAACATATGTATAAAAAATTAACTCATTTAATTGAATTTTAAGATTCAATTTCCATTACTAGTTTTTTTTTTCGTGAAGATGTACTCCTAGGGATGATCAACATTTGGTAGGTTCTTTGAGAGATTTTTTGTACTCCTAGGGACGTAGGGAGAGTAGGATCCAAAATGTAGATAAGCTCACAAGAGCTGGACTCTTACCCTAGGTTGAGCCTATAACACTTGACTTATTCCTTAAGTTAAGCTCATGAGGACTAGGCTCTTCCACTAGAATGAGCCCATGAGAGATGGGCTCTTTTTTAAATCTGAGCCTATAAGTGATTTTACCTGGACATGTTGCTTGAGACCGTGAGTTTTGGGCTTTTAGGATATTTAGATCTATTAAATTTAGGTTTATCACGTAATTAAATCAATAACAAACCGATTACATCACCTATGTTTGATTAGTATCTAAAATTTAAAGTTATTATTTACAATGCAAGTTACTCATTATGATACATCTTGTGACTTTTGGGTTATTCCTTGTTTAGAGTATATGACACTCAAATTGTAAAGTAATGTGGTTATAAGGGATGTCCCTAACTTGTGAGTTATAGTTCGCATTGTCATGAATTATTGATCAACTTCCTAAGCTTGCCATGTATATGGAGTGATTGACGTCTGTGTGTTGAAACAATAGTTTGAACCCCCCAATCTTCGAAACTTGAAAGGTTAATCACACCTTCCAAGTAGCAAGTAATCAATCCTCAATTTTTTTTATGCAATTAGTGATTATTGATGATAGGCTTGAAAGACTAATAAAGTAGTATTTGGTATGCTGGACAAAGAAGGACTAGACATGATAATTGTTTTTATGAAGTTGTTTGGTTTACCTTCGAATAGTATAAAAATCAGTTTTTATCCTATCCAAGGTTGTTTTAATGGAGAAATTATTTTTTCAATTAAAAAGGGCAGGACAATTAAGTCCAATTCTTTGTAAAAAGGTTAGTTCAGGTTAATCTAGCCAACATAATTTTTGAAACTCGACTAGGGGGATCGACCCGTGTCATTGGTCGAGTTGATCATTGATGCGGGTCAATCTAAGAATAAAAATGGTTATTATCATAGTTTAAAACTTGATTAGAAGACCAACCCGAGGCAAGGTTCAGGTCACAGGTCGGGTTGATCATTGACTCGGATCAATATAAAGATAAAATTATTATTATTATCATATATAGTTCTAAAACTCAACTGGGGGTCGACTCGTAGCTAATTTTGCATTTATGATTCTTGATATAAATGCAATGAAAACATCTTCAAACGTAAAAGATATAATGTTTAAGATACCTAAATCTTATCCAACCCAATTATGCTCTCTTTTTTTTTCTTTTTTTTTTTTATTTTAAGATAGAAACCCTTATGTTTAATTTTTGTTTCCAATTTGAATGAGACTTATCGACCACAGTCAAGAATTATTGGCAAATGGGAAGCAACTCTTCCTGTTAATGCAAGAGTCGACTATCATTATAAAGTTGTTGCTGCTCCTTATAAAAGCTAGCTGGGCCTAGAAAACCATTGCTGTTTATCTTAATTTTTGTTTGTAATACTGAAGTTCAGCAGCCGGAGACGGAGATCAAGGGTCAAAAAGATGGATTCCACTACATCAACTCTTGGAAAACCATTGCCCTGAAAGTGTGCTTTGAGATAAAGGAAAATGTAAAGTGATCCCCACTGAGCCCTTTCCGCCCCCTCCATTATCCACCCGCAAAAGCTTCTTGTTTACATGCAAAGAATTAATTCTAGGGCTCGATCGATCGTTTTATATTTTCCATGTAGTTCCAATGATGGGTTCCAATAAGACCAGGCCAGATTCGAAAAAATAATAAAGATTGAGGGTATTTTGAGTTTTATATTCGTTCTTGAGGAGATCAACACTCTCACTTTCTGCAGAATTAAGGAAACTTCCTGCAAATATATCTGTCTTCTCTCTTTCTTTTTCGGACTAGTTTCAATTAAAAAAGAAAATTATTTTGACGTGAGAATTCTCATTGTGCATGAGGCAGGTGGCTTGAAGAAAATGAGACTGTTGTTTTGATGTTTTGGTTCCCAATAAATTGGGGTGAGCAAGAAAATGTATTCCCTGTAGGAACTACACTAGAAATTAACCAAGTCGATCAATCGAATAAAGTGAATAGTACCCTGTAAAAGAGACGTTGATTCCTTTTCTTTTTGAATTCTTTCAATTAAAACGGCTACTAAAATCCAAAGGTAATAGCGGTGAGATTTACGATATTTTTAAAATTTAAAAAAATTTAAAATATAAAAACAATCGTGTAAAGTAATAAAAAAAAAAAATACAACGGGACCACGGTGTTGAAAACAAGAGGCATGAAGGGTATGGTAATGGGAGAGGCCACTAGCGAGGTGTTGATGGAAATCCATCTCAGAATCTGTGACATACCACCACTTCCATCAGCACAGCTCATGTAAATAATAATGTCTTCTTGTTTGGGAATCACATCACATGCTGACGACCAACAATTTGCCCTAATTCAATATTATAATTGTTTTTGAACTTTTACCGAATAAAACTATATATTTTTCTAATTTTGATTAAGATTTATCCAATATCAGAGTTCAGACGTGTGTATTCAACTCGAAACTATAGCTTTCTAGCCGTCACATAGATTCCATTACAGTAAAGAAGCACGAACTTTTGTCTTTGGATCACTATCAAAAATAAAAGAGCACTATTACAGCAGCTAGAGCTTGGATTGTTTTCAATGAGCACAGTATATCATTTGATTAAAGAACTCTCTGTGTCTTTTTTATTTTAATTATTATTAATGTGATTGTCCGGACTAGCTTGTGCGCACCTTGACTAATCTCATGAACCCTGAAGTTAACGATCATGTAAACCTCCAGTAACCATCATATAAGCAACTAAGAGATCAAACCTAAAATTACATAAAAAACAAATTTTTTAATCCTAAATTTTTACCACTTACCATCTTTTAGGTGGTTCTCTATGTGTTATTTTGTATTGTAAAGAGTCAAGACTCTGACTATAATATGAGACCTCATGATCCATAGTGTATTTGCAATTAAGGATAAGAATTAAAAGACAAAATCACCCTCTACTTATGTCATTATTTCAGTGTCTCTATATTTTATTTTTTAAAAATCATAGTTTCACTACCTAATATATTTTTATATAAATATTATTTATATAGAAATTTGCTCATTATAATTATAAAAATCCACTCCAAAAAAAACACATAAGAAAAGGAGAGATAAGGATTATTT
>Ga0325411_1004928_pt1 | contig 14894 bp, 11 predicted proteins | sample PopdelMetagenome_13_FD_206181 | JGI IMG/M metagenome (GOLD analysis project Ga0325411, IMG submission 206181) | Populus deltoides microbial communities from Bellville, Georgia, United States - Xylem-PdIQD-R4 | ecosystem: Host-associated > Plants > Phyllosphere > Stem > Wood/Secondary xylem... | reverse complement strand
AGCGCTTATTAGGAATTGTCCAATTCAATGAACTCCAGGGTCAGAGGGAGAGTCACGAAGGGCTATTCTTTGATTGGGTATGATTCAACTTTAACCTTCCCAGAGGGATCGATGGTATACCGAACGAATAGAAATTGCACAAGTTTAGTTTCGTTAGGGACCGAGTCTACGTCACTTTAGAGGTGGGCCTTGTTCTCGATTTCGAAGTCATGAGAGAAGGGCGGTATCCTAATCTTTCTTTTCTCCGAGGATCGAGGGACCATTTCGCTCTTCCTGCCTAAAAAAAAGAAAGAAAGGTCTTTCTCCCATTTCCCTAGTCGAAGAATGCTCTTATAGCGGAGCTCTCAAGAGTCTTTTCTACCATAATCGTTCTGTCCTTCTTCATCCTATCTGCTAGAGCAGTCAGTGTGGCATCTCCTGCATAGGAGTGAGTGTCGATTAGACAATATCTACCACTTAAGAATAAGCCCTGTGCTTCAAAAATGGCCATCTGATCTATCATCTTAAAATCCTATGGCTGTTGTGGTTTCTAATAACTTCTTTCTTGAAGAGAGAGAGAGAGAGAAGAGAAAAGGCACTATATGTAACTTTACCTTCAGCTCTGCTGCCTTTATCTCTTGGTAACCTTAAGGAAGGAATCTCCAGCTGCCTTTTCTTGAATATTTATCTAAGCTTCAATTTCCGTCTATAAACTCTAATTCTTTTAAATTAATAAGAATGAATTTTATTTTATAAAATCAAGCATTAATTAAACAACAGTATATTTCTCTGACACCCTGAGATCTCATAAGCAAGCATAAAAATAAATCACCAAGACCAATCTCGAATCAAAATAATTTTAAAGGACCAATAAGAAGAAGAAAAAAACTGAGAAACCGAAGCGTAAAACATCTCATGACTAAAAAAAGAACAGTATTTTGCAGTAATGAAACATTAATCCCTCGCAGGTTTTTGTTAATATGAAGTGAGGACACTAGGCCCATCAGCAGATGAGAAAAGGTCCAGAAGGCCCAATCTCACTTTTAGGTGGTTCGGCCTTCATTGCTTGCCTTGCCTGTTTGTGACCTGATCCAACACAAATTTAATTTTCAAACAACGGAAGTTTTTCGGTGAGGGTGTCTGTTCTGCGTTGTCTGTGAGCATTTTTCTAAAACCCTGACATGACAAAATATCGTCGCGTGTTTTTAGGAATAAAGAAAGAATGATCAGTAATTCTCTTCATCTTTTAAATATCAAGAGTCCGAATTATCGAACGCAAGTATCTAACGATTTTTAAATGCAACCGGAGTTGAGTGGCATTTCTGTAAATCCTCACAGCATCAGCTGTCAGTACACTACACTGGTGACTGGGTAGCAGATGCTTTTTTTTCTCTTTGCCTCCCTTTTTTTCGGTCCCTCTCCCTCAGATAGGTAGACAGAGAATATATTTATAACAAGCTTTTACTTTCACGCTCTTCAATCCTATCCATTATTATTATTATTATTATTATTATTACCAAGCAGGCAATAGAGATGTGGCGCTGCGTGGCTCGTGGCCTTCGCCTTCCTTCTTCTTCCTCGACGAAGATATTATCTAATGACTCTTTCAGATTTCACAGTACCAGATTTTTCTCTGCCGATTCTGTACGTTTCTTCTTCTTTTCACTTCACGTTTCATCTTCAATCTGAATCCTTGGGTTTTTTTGATAGCTCACGTGTTCCTTGATTATGATTTTCCAGCTTCTTTAATAGCTTTTTTTTTAATATCATGCGATCGCATTAGATTAGGGTTACTTTTTTTTTTGTGTGTGTGTGCGTGTGGATTCTACCATCGAGGTTTTTTTCTGTAAATTCTTAGGAATTCGAATTTTAAAGATTTATTTATTTATTTTCTTTTACAAAAACTAGGTGGTTTGGTAGTTTGTTGGGAATCAAAATTAGCAACGCTCTTGATAATTATAATTTGTTTATTGTTTATTTGGCTTGTCCTCCTGCATTTGTGATTTTGATTTTCCTGATAAGTTAGGTTGAATTTTTTATTATCTGATTATATGAAGTTCGTGATGGATTGTTTGGTAGACTGGGGGGAGATCCTCATACACGGTTGTGGATCATACTTATGATGCGGTTGTAGTAGGAGCAGGCGGTGCAGGCTTGAGAGCTGCTATTGGACTTTCAGAGCATGGATTCAATACAGCTTGCATTACCAAGCTTTTTCCCACTCGATCGCACACTGTTGCGGCTCAGGTAAGCTGTCAGCTTGATTGGTGGTAGAATATAGATATTGGTGATTGTAGATTTTATGGTTGAGTTATGTTCTAGCTGATAATTTATGATTCATGCATAATGTTAGTGTAGATAGATGGCAGGATCAACTTTTTTGGTTTCATAAATTCTCTCGTTATTGGAAGAATACAATGTTTACTGAGATATGTGAGGGCTTCTAAACCACAGGGGGTAGTTTTGCTATTGATAAAAGGTTCATATTTTTAACCGTTGGTGATATCATGGAAGCAGTACGGGTGAATGGGGGATGGGGAATGTAAGGGCATGTGCTATCTTTTGTGCTTTATATGATTCTTAATTCGGGATCATAAGGGCATGGAACCACTTTTTTTGTTGTTTTGAATTTATGATTGTATTTTAGCTGTTGGATTGGGTTTATTTACTGTTGGTATAAACGTTGTATGCACCAAGTGGGATGCTTCACTTCTATGTGAAGGCAGCTGTTCTTTGGATGGATATCTTTCTAATATGCTATTTAGTGCTAAACTCTGTAGGGTGGTATTAATGCTGCTCTGGGAAATATGACCGAGGATGATTGGAGATGGCACATGTATGACACTGTCAAGGGAAGTGACTGGTTAGGTAAGTTATTTGATTGGATTAGGAACCGTTTGTTTGTAGCGCATGCATTATTTTGAATCTGGGAGGTTGAAATTTTACTATGAAGCAAAAATTTTCCTACATTGGTGAGGCTGTTCTGCTTTTTTTACTTATCTTCTTACAAAGTCGAATATAAATTGGTGGCATTGCATGGGTATCCCATATACTAGCTGAAGTGTACCCCTTTTCATTTTGAGAGGTATTGGGGCTTCTGCTAGGGGACATTGCATGATCTATATTTTGTGATGCTCAAGATTAAATTTTTGTTTTGAACATTAACTTTTTATGATATTTTCACAGGTGATCAGGATGCCATCCAATACATGTGTAGGGAGGCACCAAAAGCAGTCATTGAACTTGAGAACTACGGATTACCTTTTTCTCGAACAGAAGATGGAAAAATTTATCAGCGTGCATTTGGGGGTCAAAGTTTAGATTTTGGGAAAGGTGATATGAGACCAGCTTAGAGTTTGGAACCTAAATTGAGGAGTCATGTGCTTTATGTTAATGGCCTTCTTATGTTCGGTTATTCTTCTAGGTGGGCAGGCATATCGTTGTGCATGTGCTGCTGACAGAACTGGGCATGCTCTTTTGCATACTCTCTATGGCCAAGCTATGAGACACAATACACAATTTTTTGTGGAATATTTTGCTTTGGATCTATTAATGAATAATGATGGTATGTTTATGCATGTCTTTTGCAATTTTATTCACATTTCTGTGCTTGGTGGGTATAAAACAGCACACAACAAGATGGTCCTAAGGGATCAAATTTCCCTATATTCTAGACTATTTCTCGGAGGGTCGAAAAGGGAAGGGGGAGAGATTGAACCCTCTGAGCTAGTTTTGGGGTTTATTTCCAAAGAGGGGAGGACATTGGAGGATTTGTGATAGCCTTTAAACTTCTCCAAATCATAGAAAACATCAACAATGGTGGGGGTGTGGGATTTGATATATATTTTTTATTTGTTTTTCAGTACTACCTGTTAACCTTGTCTTCCTCTATCAACCAAACACTTGTATGTGGACTAAAATCACTCATTTATGGTTGCAAAAATTGGTTGAAACATCTTTTAGCCATGGGTTTCTAGGGATATTGGGCATTTAGCTTATTGGATTTGTCATAAGGCTAGTTGATGGTTCTCTCATAACTTTCATAGGATAATTTGGTATTGTTGCCTTCTCATAAGTTGTATTGTGAATTTAGTCACATTCAAGATGTTGCATGCAAGTGTTGCCCTTTTTATTACATTGCATTTGTTTATTACCTCTATCGAATGCTTGCCTTCTTCATCTTCTTCCCTTATGGGCCCTTTAGTAGATAAAACAGTGTATATACTTGTTTTTATACTTGGAGGTTACTCATGCTGTAAGTTGATTGCTTATTGAGTTTTGATATACAGGTAGCTGCCAAGGAGTGATTGCACTGAATATGGAAGATGGGACATTGCATCGCTTCCATGCTGCTTCAACAATTCTGGCTACAGGGGTACTATAATGTAGACAATATTTGCTGGTTTCAAGTAATTGAAAAGGATTTCTTACTGCAGTATACCTGTATCCTTGTGTGCTTCTTCAGGGATATGGTAGAGCATACTTTTCAGCAACCTCAGCCCATACATGCACTGGAGATGGCAATGCAATGGTTGCCCGGGCCGGGGTTCCACTTGAGGTTAGCTGTGATTCCCATACCTGAATTGAGTAAATACAAAAAATTTTATATCAGATATTCATTTTCTTCTCCATTTATTCTTCTGCAGGATTTGGAGTTTGTTCAGTTTCATCCTACAGGCATATATGGAGCGGGGTGCCTTATAACAGAAGGTTGCTACTTTCTTCAGCTCGCATGGAAAATATGTTGCATATTGTTTTTTTTTTTTTCCACATGTTATGAATATAGCATGATTACTTTCTCCAATAACCTGATTTTGATTCTGGTTTGTTTCAAACTAAACAATGCCTGTTTCTTAATTTTATCTGCAACATGTAGGATCTCGTGGTGAAGGTGGGATTCTCAGGAACAGTGAAGGTGAGCGATTTATGGAAAGGTATGCACCTACAGCCAAGGATCTTGCTTCAAGAGATGTCGTTTCAAGATCCATGACCATGGAAATTCGGGAGGGTCGTGGTGTAGGTATGATTGATTATTAGAATTACATGTTTCTAATTTCATTTTCATTTTGCAGATTTTATATGTATGTTTATTATTATTCTTTTATGTCTGAAGAATTGACTTGAACAGTGGTTCTGGTCTAGAACAGTATACTTTTCGCTTGATTGGTGTATATGTTTAAGTAGTGATGTTTCTATTTTTGTTCTTTTCTAATTTATGTTTGCAGTTGCATGTTTGTGGTGAAACATGCAAAAGTTGTGTCAATTTTTGTGCCTCAATGGATATCTACCCTTAGGGTTGAGTGAGAAGCCTAGCTCCCATAGGTTGCCATGTTATGTTATAATATAAGGATTGAAAGTTAGCACCTGCTCTATTCCCGATATGGATACTCAATTTAACATATAGAACGATTTTCACACTGTTTTGATAGGACCTATGAAGGACCATATATATCTGCACTTGAATCACTTGCCCCCAGATGTGCTCAAGGAGAGGCTTCCTGGTATCTCTGAAACTGCTGCCATTTTTGCTGGTGTGGATGTTACAAAGGAACCCATCCCTGTCCTACCGACCGTGCATTATAATATGGGTGGGATTCCCACAAATTACCATGGAGAGGTGTGAGTTAGATAATTGCATGTTTTGGGTTCTGTTGCTGTCACTAGTAAGATGCTAGAAAAACATAAACCAACAACAGGCTAAATAATCAATTGAGGTGATATTTAAAAAATAGGTTTTTTATGGCTAAATATCGGGCGCCATTGTTATGTTTTTATGGAACACATTAAATGAGCAAAGCTACAATTTCTTATTGAAATCAGAGAATGCAGTTGTTTTTAAATTCCATCACGCTCATGCTTGTTATGTAATTTTTAGTATCCGGCTTTTTAACTCTGGGCTGATATTTTCTTCAGGTAGTTACCATTAAAGGTGACGATCCAGATGCAGTTGTTCCTGGATTAATGGCTGCTGGAGAGGCAGCCTGTGCTTCAGTTCATGGTGCCAACCGGCTTGGTGCAAATTCTCTTCTTGACATTGTTGTGTTTGGCCGAGCTTGTGCAAATAGAGTAGCCGAAATCCATAGACCAGGCAAGTTGAATGTTTGATTATTGTAGATGAATTAGCAATGAGATGAATGTGAAGATTTAGTATCCTATAAAAAGAAACAGAAAGGCTTGAGGATTTGACATCTCAAATTCCTATTTTGCAGGTGAGAAACAGAAACCTTTGGAAAAGGATGCTGGAGAGAGGACTATTGCATGGCTGGATAAACTAAGAAATTCAAATGGATCACTTTCAACTTCACAAATTCGGTTCAATATGCAGAGGACAATGCAGAACAATGCTGCTGTTTTCCGCACACAAGAAACATTGGAAGAGGGTACTCCAATATACTACTGTTTTGCTTGCTATAAATCTAAAACTCATAAGGTCATGTTTAGTGTGATGCCGTGTGATATAGTAAGGAGAACATCACTATTTCCTCTTTCTGGAACATTATATGACCACCATTATGGTCTATTGAAGACACCCTCTGATTATGGTCTAGCTTACCATCCTATAACTGCATTTAATGGATGTTGTGTGTCCCAATTTTTTCCTGCTTTTCCTTGCTCCTTTTTTCTTTTCCCCTTTCCTTTTTGCATAAATAGTAAAATTGAGCTATTTATTACATAAACATGTAGGGAAGGGCTTAGACTCAATCCCAATCCCACAGTACTTGATTTTTAGTTTCATTTTCTACTATTTTAAATTTTTAATTGACTTCAATTTGATTAACTGCCATAATCTTTAGGCAATTTTTATTTTGATCATATTTATCTTATTATTCCTATTCTGGTACTTATGCAGGTTGTCGCTTGATTGATAAGGCATGGGAAAGCTTTCATGATGTGAAAGTGAAAGATCGGAGTTTAATATGGTATGTTACAATTAACACCGTTGATGATCAAATTATTGCGTTTTCTTTGTTGTTTGAACTTCAATTCTCTTATCTTTTAACAGGAACTCTGACTTAATTGAGACTGTGGAGTTGGAAAACCTTTTGATAAATGCCTGTGTAACTATGCACTCTGCTGAAGCCCGGAAAGAGAGCAGGGGAGCACATGCCCGTGAAGATTTCACTGTTAGTCTGGTTCTCTCTTCTGTTAATTGTTTCTTTTTTGCTTCCTTTTAATGCAATAAAAGTAAGTTGCTTGATTTTGCAGAAAAGAGATGATGAGAACTGGATGAAGCATACTCTGGGGTAAGTCTTATCTTGTGCCTGCCAGCAGAAAAGTTTATATTTAACTGAATCTATGATGTAGGTTTCCTGTTATCATAGCAGAAATTGAATGTTGAAATGGAGTGCTAATAAAAAAATATCTGCCAAAAGTGTTGTTTATATGTGATCAATGATCAGATACTATCATTGTAACTCTACTGGTGTGAGCTTTGTTCTCAAAATTCCTTTGGTACGTAAAGCAAAAGGAACTAGCACCTATAGAGGTGACAGGAGAAGTTGTATCATGAGCTTTATGCTCGCAGCAGTATGTCAAGAGAGTGCCATGTTACTTTTCAATCTATTGTAGGATGTAAGCTTGAGAAGTATTTGTCTGGCTGTTATTCTATGGGTGGATTGTGATTCTATCCAAGTCAGCCTCTCATTATTCAATTATGATAGCATAGTGGTGCTTGTTTGATTTGCAGTTATTGGGAGAATGAGAAGGTCCGACTGGATTACAGGCCAGTTCACATGAACACGTTAGATGATGAGATTGAGCCATTCCCGCCGAAGGCTCGTGTTTATTGATATCTATCTGCTCTTTAAAGAACAGGGATGGCGAGTGGAGATGGTTCGCTAAGATGCAATAACCCTCATGATAAAAATAAGCCTGCGGATGCAATAAATAGTTTTAGGTGCATTTGTTTTTTACCGCAATGCTGCATTCATCATTGCATTCATCAAATTCAAGATGGGAATAATCCGCACGGCTTAATCGAACCAGAGTTGGATTTGTATTTTTAGCAGTGAGTGAGTCCTGATTGATTGTTAGTTTAGCAAGCAACGAGTTGCTTGGAATTTTGTCTGAAATTCTTCGATTTTCAACATCCTGTTTGCTACATTTGTTAATATAGCCGCTGGTCTAATGTGACGTGTACTGATCACAAACATGCTTCTTAAACTGTCAATATGATAATAATAAATTGTTGCTTGTGTTAGGTGTCTACCTACTCCCTTATTTTATCTTTATTTTTTTGTCCCAGTCAAATGCTACCACAATGTTTGATAACATGCGTGCTCATAATATATCTTATTTGAATTTATTTTTTTAATTATCAATTTGAGTGTCACAAATCTTAAAATTATTAAAGGGTTATCTAATCGTTAATTTTAAAGTTTCAAAGTGCATATAACCTAGTTCGGACACCATGGTTATCAAGATATATATATAATGGTTGGCTAATAATGGAGGACTGCAAATTGCATGTTAGGAAGGATAGCAGGAATGTAGAATCCATCTGTTCCATCTTCATATCCGCATACGCCCATGACCCAACGAAATGGAGGATGCAGCTCATCCCTCCCTAATCTTCTTCCTCGGAAACAGAGTGTTGGTTGCTGGTTTTAGAGGTGGTTGATCTGAATTTCAACCGTGGGGCTCAATTCTTTGGCATGTCTAAATCATCTCTGATTTTTCTCCTTACTGATTCAAGGAGGGGTTGTGAGTTTCTTAGGTTCATGACGATGGTATTGTGGACTGAGGAAACACGGTGGAGATGCTTGAAGCTAAACTATAGGAATGGTCAGAAAAGATCTCTGGGGGCTGGTTATGAAAGAATTGGAGCTAATTGAGGGAGTTGAGCTGCTTTTACTTTTACTTTTCTCTCGAGGGAAAGCAACAGGATTAAACAAGAGCTTGAATCCAGACGGTATTGTAGAAAGAAATTGTATTGCCCAAGTTGAAAACTATCATAGCAATTCTTTTTGTTAGTGGTTTATCATGATTAGTGACATGAACATCACTGTAGAGGGACGAGGGAAGCCCAAACGTTTATACAACTACTGGGTGGTCTACATTTAAGTCATCATTATCCTGTTTAACAATCATGATTATTGCGGTGATGACTGATGGACAGTGCTTTTAGTTTCGAAAGATTGGAATTTTGAAGGAAAGGTAAAGAAATTGTTGTAGTGAGGAGCTCATTTGATTTGTCAAAGAAACAGTGCCACCCACTACAAAATATCATACGCCTTTCCCCGTCCAGCCCAGGGGGAGGACAATTAAAGCCACCGGAGCTGTCTTTGGATCAAAACATGGCTTCATTACCAGTTTGACTGGAAAACAGCCGTTTGTCATCATCTGCAAAGAATTATTTAAAAATGATCACCTCACGTTGTTGTTGTTGTCTGTAATGGAGATGCATGCACCCACTATCCTAGAGAGGATTTCCAGTTCTGCAAGGGTTGGGTAATAAAAAAATAAGAAGGCAAATCCAACTTCACAAGGCTAGAGATAGAAAAAAAAAGCTTTACAATTATATGCCTCCTCTAAATGAGAAATGAGAGGTGTCTCTCTCAAATTACTAGTGTGATTAAACAAAATGATGAAGAAATTGTGTAACACATGCTATTTACAATTTTTGCCCGTTGTCTTTACAGTAGTAGAAGCAGCTAAAAGTCAATAAATGCTCCATGGCAACAACCCAGTAAAGATAGACTAAAACGAGGAAATGGTTTACAGTTAATTGCTGGTCCCCTTGAATTCACTGGGTTTCTTGTTTGCTCGAAACACAGCCATTAACTTCAAAAATTCAACGGGGCATCGCTGTTGTTCGAAGGTTGTCATCAGCAATAAACAATCCAGTGGGTGGTAAGCTGTTAGCCATTTGAACTTTGATAGAGACTTTCTGTAGGCGGTGAAGTCCAAGTTGGAGTTGGAGGTGGAGTTTAAGGGTCAGTCAGCCTTCCAGAACGGAGCAAGTGAAAGAAGTCAACAGCTTGATCAGCGTGCGAAAAAAAAAAAAAACAAGTTTGTAACGCATAATCTTCCACATTGTGATATAATATAAAAATAAGGCCGAGCCATCGTGCAAAATACCAAATCTGAATTGAGAAAGCTCAGGAAACCGATCCTAGCAAGTGAACAAGAAGATGTCAATAATTGATCATTCATATAACTTATTATTAAATTTTATATATAAAAACACTAAAATATCATCCCATGAAAGTGCCTAGGAATTAGATAATGCTTTATAGGTTTTGAATAGTCTTCCTTTCGTTTTCAGCCGCATTTTCATTTTTTAAGTTACTGCTCGAGGGAAAGAGCGAGTATTCGTGTATTATTCACCTCTAACTAACCATAATTATATATATATATATATATATATATATATATAATACAACAAGTTGTAATTAGGACGGGTGTATTAGTCAAATAACCATATTAATTCAATAATTCGATGAAATCCAACGTCGGATTTATCAGAAAAAACCCGGGATTTTGGAAGCAAAGGCAGGCTAAAAAAAGAAGCAGGACCCGAATCTATCAACTCTCCGGCTATCTGTTTAGCAACCGTCTCAATATCTCATTGAATGTCCCGAGCTTTGCTTCTTCTTCCTTTGTTTTATCTTTCTCAGCGCTGCTGGATGCTTCTGACTTATGGAGACTGTTGCTTTCCATCCTCGTTCGCTGTTATTCAAGATTCACCAAAGCCTTTATGTTGCCATGCACCATTACTATCCAACAACCCTTTCTCAGTTATGCAACCTTCACAGGACCAGGACCTTGAGAAAAGCAAGCTGTATTCGGGTTTTAGCTTAATTTTTATTAATTAGAATGAAAATCATTAAATTTAATATTATATATAAAAATGTTATCTCATCCAAGGAGATTTATAGTTGACGTTCTGATCTGTAATTAGGCAGCGCCTAATAATCCCAAGTAGAGGACCCAATAATTGCCTAACCCTATCTTTCCATGGAGCTCTCTCGGCAAACCCCACCACCAAAGCTAACGATCGTAGAGGACCCAAATCCGTACAGCTCACTTGGGAAAGAAGCTGAAGCACGCTATGGACCTTTCAGGTGTTGGGGCTGCTTTTGTTGAGCATTTTCATGGAGGGATAGTAATGTCTACTTATTGTTGCTTAATTTTGCCACTTTTTATGGTTATTGTAGGGCTACGGTGTCTTATTTTTCACAAAACAAGACCCGATGTTGATGTTAGTAATTAGCTTCTTTTTTTTTATAGTACCATACAATTTATAATCCATGGTTAAATGGTCATACAACTAGTGTTGGTAGTTGGCGGTAGATAGGTGGCCTGCCCTATCTCAATTCTCATGTACTATAAAAAAAAAAAAATCCATGCGCTTTCAGCTTGTTTTTCTACAATAAAAAAAATCATAATTATAAGTTTTAAATCAAGTATTAATTCTAAAAAAATCCTCGAGTTTATTAAAAAATAATATAATTTCTATGCATTGTTATGAAAAACTCTTTGTAAGTGCTATTAAACCCGGTTTTGTTGGTCATTCTTTAAATTTTCCAACTTGAATCCTTATCAGGCTACTTTTTCAAATCAAACCATGAAAGGCTCAATTTAATGGGACTTGGTTAACTTCACAAATCTGAAATAAATTTGAAAGATTTATAAGGTGTAATTTGACTAGAAAACATCAAGACAACCTATTTTAAAAAAAACAAAATTATAAAGCAAGAACATATTGGATCGCCAACCTTTCAAATCGTCGACATGGGATATGGACATGAATTGGTTTAATAAGTTGATTTTTAAAAAAATATTTTTTATTTAATTATATGATAACAAAAATATGAAATCGTGGTAAAGCAACCGAACAAAATATATAAAAGAAATTATTGTGATGAGTTGCTGGAAAAAAAAGAAGAATTGAAAAAACTCAACATGTATATGTTTTAAATTACTTAATTATTAAGAAATTAAATTTAAAAAAACAAGTAAGATACATGAGCCTACACAACCTAGTATACCTAGGCCATTTAAAAGAGGATATGCATGTGGGCCTGCCAGCCTAGACCCCACGCCTATACATTTAATTTTTTTTTTAGATTGAGCAAACAATGTATCATTTGTAAGCCTAGAATCTGGTCACCATAGAAATGGCTAGAAAATCTAGATAGTGATTTTTTTTAGGCAATATAGGACTCAAAAAACATCTCAATATCACTTCTCTTTTCAAGAAGAATATTTTCACATTAAATTTGATCAGTTTTGTAAAAAAAAATAAACCAACCAACTTTCTTTTCTTTTTCATTATTTTTTAACAACTCTCTCTCTCTCTCTCTCAAGAAAAGGAACTAAAAAAATTTTAACTAAAAAAGTTATCGATGAGGATGTAAAATCCTCATAAAAAAAGGATTAAAAAGTTAAAAAATATTCTAGGGACTAAAGATGCTAAAAACACGCATCAACTGCATTAAAAAAAAATAGCCTAAAAATTTGTTCAAGTGTTAAATCCGGTACTCTTGGTTTTAATTATGTTTAATCAAGAAAATTACACCTTAATTTTTAAAAAATTCAAGCATCAAGTTAATGTGAAATTTTTTTAAAACATCACGGTAAACCATTTCAAAGTTAACCGGAAAAACCATTAATTCTAACCTTGAATTAACTAAACCTAGAAGGATAAAATTTTAAAAAAAAAAAAGGAAACAAATCCACAGCATTTCCACTTAGAAAGCACATTGAACCACTAAGCTCCCTCGGTATTTTGTTTAATTTAGAACAGTAATAAAGTCATTTGTGGAGTTTTTTTAAAAAAAAAAAAACTAGCCACGACTGAATTGACCGTCTCTTGTAACGAGGTCTTTTTAACATTTTGGCTGTAAGAGTCTATTTCATCAATGATTATGATGTAAATTCCAATGACACCCTCACACACTGTCCAAGGGATTCCGCTTTAGAAGCATTCCACACATCTTTAGCGAATTATTATCTTTCAAATTTCTGAGACTGGCCTTCAAAAAAACTTCTTTTTTTTATTTTAATGCACTAAATAAATGTGAAGATAAGACTTCGTTCTGTTGGCCAGCGAGGACACCGCTACTATTAAAAAAAAATTGTATAGAAAATAAATGATAAAAAAAAAATATTGTTTTGATACATTTTAAAATATAATTATTATTATAATATCAAATATTATATAACAAAAAAAATGGCTAGTCCCACTTCTTTATTTGTTAATTTCATTTCTTAATTTTACGAAGAAAACCCTAGTTTTAAAATATTCTTTAATTAGAATTAAAGCACCACGAAAAAAAATATTATGGATGAATAATAATTTTTTTACAATTATACTATTTACAAAAGGTGATTGCATTAGAAGACTAAGGTGGTAGAGATATATATAATGTTCTGGCATATGTTGTTATCTATGGAAAAAAAAGAGTTATAATTTTATTTTATTTTTTTTGTGTTCATAAGTAAAGATTTTAAAAATCTATGGTCGTTAAAGTATTTAATATTCAGATCATTTTGCAAATAACATTTCATATAATATATATGGTAATTGAGAAGTAAATATCAAATTTTATTATTAATCACATGATTTTTCCTTGTGGTTTAGATTTTTAGTCATATTGGCCTCTTTGGTTTCGGTTTGGTCACCACAGTCCTTGTATATGCAATTCTTTTTTTATTTTTTTATTAATATTAATATTTGGGTTAGATTGCGCGTATCTCGACTAATTCTACGGGCCTTGAAGTTAACGAACATGTAAGTTTTCAATGGCCCTGAAATGACTCAAGCTCATGATCATTAAAACAAAACTCAAAACCTGACCAGTTGAGTTACCCCTCGTAGTTACAATTCTTAAGTGCATTTGACCCTTCATTCTTGTCCAAAGACAATGGAGAAATAGATGGCCAGATTGGATACACGTATAATCACTCTAAAATTTTAAAATCAAGAGGAAAGCTTTTTCATATTTGATTACATACCTAATTCTCTTCCTTATGTTTTTCTAATTTAAAAAAGATTTCTTACCTTTTATTCCATGAAATTATAATCATTAGGTCAACTTCTATATCACTTTTAAATAAAACCTATATCAAGTTTCGGGTTAACAAATTATTAAATCAACCTAGATCCGCATTTTTTTCATTCAAATATCTCCAATAAACAAGTGCCTTATAATCTTATACATTGGTTAGTTTATTACCTTTGTTTAAGTGTAATAATATAATTTTTATATCTTAGCATACATGCTAGAAAATTTTCATAATTCAATTTTAAATTTAAATACTTTACTTTTGTTATAAGCTTTTATGCTATTTAACTTTAGTTATTTTAATTTTAATTGAGGTTAAATAATTGCTCTGAACACTTAGATTCCGCTCGATAATGAAATTCAAATTATTTTTCATGTAGAAAGCACTAAATTGATTTTTTTAACTGTTTGTCGATGATTTTGATATAAAAACAAAAATAAAATATAAACAAATATAATCTCAATCGTTCTTCAATTGAAAACCTACAAGTCCTTTCAGGTGAGATGGAAAAACTGTAAATGTGGGTATACGAGAGGACATATGATAATTAGAAAATCAAATTGCAGATAAGTTGGAAGTGGGCCTTTGTATACTAAAAGGGTGCGAGAGAACAATTTGTTGTCTAATCAAACAACTAACAACGATGGAGCATGACATGAAATCTTGTCTGGGATCTTACAAGTAGATTTTTCTACACCCAGACAGTACTGAGTTCTTGAATGCTTTGAATAATCCAACTGAGCTCGTTAGTCAACCTCCAACACGATTGAGTCGAAGAAGGCTTCTGTGATAAATGGGAGGGAGGGGAGACACAAAAGATATGGCTAAATCATTGTATATATAAAATAATATTCATTACCATAATTTCACTCTTTAATCACCTTTTATTTTATTATTATCCT
>Ga0325411_1004927_pt1 | contig 14896 bp, 5 predicted proteins | sample PopdelMetagenome_13_FD_206181 | JGI IMG/M metagenome (GOLD analysis project Ga0325411, IMG submission 206181) | Populus deltoides microbial communities from Bellville, Georgia, United States - Xylem-PdIQD-R4 | ecosystem: Host-associated > Plants > Phyllosphere > Stem > Wood/Secondary xylem... | reverse complement strand
ATTCAAAACACGCAGGTCAAATTGAAAACTGCCAAAAACTTTCAATATCAAAGTTATCCCATAGATGTTGTATTCGTGCGTGTTTGAAATATAGTGTTTATTCTTATGAAAACGAGGATGAAAAGCAGGAGATATTTTTTCTTGAAATATGGAAAAATGAAAGTTTAATAATATTAACTTCACAGTAAAAGATATTTTCAAATCAGTTTACAAATTTTTGTTATAGAAAATGGCAACAAAATATGGAAGAGGCAAGGTCTAGAAAATTATTCCTTTTGCAGGCTGTGAACGCACGACGTTTTTTTTTTTATGAATCTGTGCGGCACCAATTAATTCAATGTATAAGTTGGGTACGAATTAAAACATTTCCATCGTGCAGTTTCTTCCACGGCATGGGTCCTAAAATTCTAGAAATCCTAAAATTCCGTCCTCTTAAATTTTCATTCATCAACACTAACGTATATTTAAAGAAGTGACCAGTGGTGTTAAGAAAAAAAAAAACACTGCAGTCAAGCTGAACTGGATTTTAATAAAATAAAATTGAATTCCATAAAAGTAATGAACTGAAAAGTAAATTTAAGAGGAACGTCACTTCCTTTTATATATATTAAAAGTAAATATTAAAACCTATTATATTAGTTAGTTATAATTATTCTTACTGATTCATGTTTATTTTGGTATTGATGTCTCCATCTATTTACAACCAGAAAAAAAAAAACGTCACTTTCTTTTATTGTCTCTTCTTGCTTGGAAGATAAGGAATGCGAATATTCAGAGATGTTTGAGTGCCACCCATTTTAGTAGATTTTTTTTTCTTATATTAGTTTACCAAAAAAATTTTATTATATCAATTAAATACTTTTTTCTTGTTTTCTTTGATGGTGTGATGTTGGTCAAATGAAATTGAGTTTGGATTTTTCTCCAGAATAAATAATTGTTTTGATGAATAAATAATTATCTCTCTATCAAGTTTTTGCCCCACCACTAAAATGGCTCACTGTAGAGACAAATTTGGTCCATCTTTTGGTTTCTAATTCCACGGCTTTGGTTTGATTTATTTTCAGTCATTCTCCGAATATATTCGTTCCTCGGTAGACTTTTCTTGGATATGAGTCCAAATCAAGTCAAATTCAAGAAATGTTGTCTAATTGAGTGTAGTTGGATATAGTCTGGCTGATGGGTCATTTCTACTGTCAATAGACGTATTTTAGGATTCAAGAAAATTCAGAGTAGAACTATTAAATTCGTCTTCTTGTCAAGTAAAGAAAAATTAACCATTTAATACTTCAAAAACTAAAACTTCTTGGAAAATACCTTGACATTGATATATCATGCATGTGGAGTCCAAATCACGTCATATTCAGATAGAGAAACAACGACAGTAGTTGAGCAGGAACATCCTCATACTAATTAACCCATGGACACTCAAGAAGCCAATTCCAAAATATCATAGTTGTTGTTATTGTTGGGAGGCGAACCCAGCTCCTCCGCCACCACTTGTTGCTCGACTACAGCAAAAATTCCATTGTTATTTCTTTATTTTCTTGGTGACGTGGTTTGGGCTCTGTTTCAAAACAAAACATGCATGCATGGCATAGCAAGGTTGAGGTCATCATATATTATAGAGACAGACAAGTTTAGCATGAATCTTCCACGAAGTCTCGGTTCTTGTACTCAGCAATGGGCGTCGCGTAATAGCAAGCAAGCAAACAACCCTTTGTTTACTACGAGAGAAAATTAGCACAAGAAGAGCACGATGAGTTGACTGCCTAAATCCAATCCCAAAACCTCTTGTCACCCATTATCATAAACTAAAAGAAAACCTCTCAACCCTTGTATCTTGGTAATCCTGCTACCATACGATTCCACAATTAATTGTTTTTTCCAATGGATAACTCTTGAATCATCAAGTAGTGAAACACAGGAAGAGTCAAGAAAGTGAAAAATAATCAAACTGCGATGTGAGACTAGTGTTTTTGCTTTATGCTTCTTTTTTCCACGAGATGGGTCCGTTGGATGGTGCCATCATGCATTTTTTCCATGAGTTGGGTCCGAGAAAACATTTCCATCATGCAGTTTCTTCCACGGCATGGGTCCTAAAATTCTAGAAATCCTAAAATTCCGTCCACTTAAATTTTCATTCATCAACACTAACGTATATTCAAAGAAATGACTAGTGGTGTTAAGAAAAAAAAAAACTAGTCAAAAATCAATTAAAATTTATATTTGTTTTTTTATAAACTTTAAAGATAAAAAAAAATTAATATAAATTTTTATCATCAAATAAAATTATTTAACACAAATATTATTTATTTTAATGGTTTAAACCGGTATAACCACATTTTTTTTTTCACAATTTCTTCCCTGAACCACCTATCACTTTTTTCAAATTCTTACATACCGTTTCGGGTATTTTTTTTATGAACTCTATTGTTGTTTTATTTAAGACGTGTTGTTTGATTTAAAAGAAAATAACTCTAAAATATATTAATTTTTAAATTTGTTTTTAATTTTTTATTTATTCAATCTTTTTTATTGTAATTTTAATTTTAAAAAATCAATTCAATTACATCCCTGTTAAATTTCAATGTCTGCTCTAATGGTTGCCGTCTTTTTCATTTTAGTTCTTGGTTTTGAATTTATATAATTTGACCCTTATTTGATTAATAAACTTTTAATTTTTTCAATATAGCCCTTGATTCGGTCAATTTTAGTTCCTCTATTTACATGTCTTTTCCAGTTTGGTCCTTGGTTTTGGATTTCTTCATTCAAGTCCTTAATTGACTATCAAACTTTAATATTTATATAATTAAGCCCCTGATTTAACCAAATCAACTCTTAAAAGTTATAATTTGACCCTAGAAATTTAATTCTTTCCAATTAAAGCCTAAATTAAATTAAATTAAAAATCAATTTTTCTTGCAATCAAACCCTTCATAAATTCAATTAAACCTTCAATAAAATTTAATTGAGTCCATAAACATTTGATTTTGGACTTTTCTTTCTTAGATTGAATTTTGTTTGTCAACAAGACTCTCATCAGTAAAAAAATATACTGTTAAATTTTAATTTTTGTATTTTTTAACTTTCTCAATCAGTTTTTGACTATTTTCTAGATGTTCCAGCATCCTCTTCTTACTGCTATATATTTTTTGTTTTCTTTCAAATATTTATATTTTTTGTTTTCTTCTTTTTTATACAGAAACAAAAAAATGGATAACAAGCATTATGATTATTGGAGTTCTCAAATGGAGACAATCTTTATCTCACAAGATTTGTGTAGTCTGGTGGATGAAGGATATGGAGAACCACCTCAAATAGGAACTGCCTCATCTTGAACAGAAGCAAATTAGAAAGACTGTTGTAAAAAAAATATTTATTTTAAATTTATCTATATTTTATAGTTCAAAAATTAAAAATAAAAAAATAATCAATCTAGACTCATCTAAAAAGAGTTAACTGTGACATCACTTATATATATTTTATAGCATAACTAACAAGATATTTTATTAATCATTTGGTGAATATAAGTATTCAAATTGGGGGGATAAATCAATAGTAGTTGTCATATTAATGTAATCTATTAATATAATTCATGTTCATATTACCCAAGAACTCCATAATTCGATATTCACTCTACCTCTTTCACATTGCCATCACAATTGATATAAAACCTGGACAGGTCTAGTAGATAGACCCAAGACCTTGTCAATTCAAGGTTTTAAGTAGTACAAGATTTTTCAAGGTTCTGATAGCATAAACTATATAGAAAGAAGGAAAATAATTTTATGAATTATAGTATTAAAATATAAAATTTTGATAATTATATCTCTTCATGATTGAAAAATGAGGTATGTAAACCTACAGAGACATTTGAGGGCATCCATTTGATGGGGCAGGGCTACATTATGGATGAACCTGCAGTCAAGCTGAACTGGATTTTAGTAAAATAAAATTGAATTCCATAAAATAATAAAATAATAAAATTTAAACTCATGACTATTTGATTAATAAAATCTAAAAATTATATAAACTATCTCATATTAAAAACTTAATTATGTAACTATATGCGTTTTTTCCACGTTAATGAGACCATTTGCCATCATGCATTTTTTTTCCCACAAGAAGGGGTCGTAGCTTGGGGGCTCTAAAAGCGTAAAACTCCTCGCTGCCATTTGCAAGAGATAGTTATTTATACTAGTAGCAATTTAGTAATAACTAGATTTGTCACTCATGCTTTACAGTGGTTAGAGTAAAAAAATTCTGATGTCAAAAAATACTAGGGTAAAAGAAAATCTAAGTCCTGAGTTATTGGTTGAAGTAATAATCCAAACAATACTAATAGAAGGAAAATTGTAAAAATTAATAAAGCAAAACTAAAAAAAAAAAATAAGTTTTTTTTAAAAAATAAGCAAACTCAGGTCAATTTTCTAAATCTGATCTAATATCTAAAACTTGCACTTCTTTAAATTCTAGACTCAGCTTTAACAAAAAAGATTAACTCCCAACCAATTTAATTTTGAATAATGAAATCATTGAAAAATATTAATAAAAAAAACTTGCAAAATAAAAAAAAATTAATGAGGATAAGATTTGAGAGAACAAAATCCGAGGATGAAATTTGAAAAAAAAAAATTTTAATGATTCCATATAAAATAAATAACAATTAAAAAAATAAGGATAAAATTTAAAAGATTAAAAAATTATAGGGGGTTGAAATTAAAAAAAAACATTGATAATTTAATAGATTATTTATAGATTAAAAAAATAATAAAAAGTGAAATTAAAAAAAAAACTATAAAGAGTTAACTTAAAATAATCAAACCTCAAAAAATTATACAATTTTTTATTAATTATAAAAAAAATAATCTTACTCTCTCAATGCTTAATTCGTGGTTGTTTTTTAAGGATAAATTTATAATTATACAATTATAATGAATAGTAATATATGAATATATACGCTTAAAGCTTAATTCTTTTTTTTTTCAATAACAAAATTATAATTATACAATTACAATGAATAGTAATTTATGAATAGATACGCAATAACATCACTTAGTATTTTTTTATAATGATAATAATTGATCAGCATTTATATTACGATGGGGCTATTAATTCAAATGTTGATGACGTTAGAAACGATGGTCTTTTTGGAAGGATGGTTGTCTCTTGGTTGCTTGAAAATATATGTTTTTTTTAATTTATATTATTATAGTTTTATAGAATTTTTGTTAATATTGTTACTTTTTATTCAATAAACTAGTAGATAGACGCAAGACCTTGTCAATTCAAGATTTTAAGTATTACAAAATCACATGGTAAAATAAAATTGAATTCCATAAAAGTAATGAACTGAAAAGTTGACCCCAAAGTCAAAGTCTTTTGTGGAAAAACATTGAATGAAAGGTTAACGCTAGCCAGCTATTTTGCAGTGTAAGATGGTTCTGGGAGAGACCATTAATGCTATCAATTGTTAATACGCTTTAATTTCAACTAGCTTAATTCTCCTTCTTTTGTTTTTATCATTCTTTAAATAACTATTTTAATATATTCTTCAATTATCATTAAAAAAATGTAACCACCGATTAATTAATGGAAATGCAATTAAATGCTTTATTATAATTGCTATGCTTCAATTATCTAATATCTAAAACTTGCAACTCGTTAAATTCTAGACTCAGCTTTAATAAAAAAAAATTCACTCCCAACCAATTTAATTTTGAACAATGAAATCATTGAAGAATATTAATAAAACAACTTGTAAAATAAAAAAAAATAACGAGGATAAGATTTAAGAGAACAAAATCCGAGGATGAAATTTGAAAAAAAAACAATTTTAAAAATGATTTCATATAAAATAAATAATAATTAAAAGAATGAGAATAAAATTTAAAAGATTAAAAAATTATAGGGGGTTGATTAAAAAAACATTTATAATTTGATAGATTATTTATAGATTAAAAAATAATAAATGATGAAATTAAAAAAAATATAAAGGATTAACTCAATATAATCAAACCTCAAAAAATTATTCATGATAAAAAAATAATTTTACTCTCAAAGCTTAATTCGTTGTTGTTTTTTAAGGACAAATTTATAATTATACAATTATAACGAATAGTAATATATGAATATATATATGCTTAAAGCTTAATTTTATTTTTTTTCCAAGAACAAATTCATAATTATACAATTACAATGAATAATAATTTATGAATAGATATGCAGTAACATCACTTAGTATTTTTTTTATAATGATAATAATTGATCAGCATTTATATTAAGATGGGGCTATTAATTCAAATGTTTATGGCGTTAGCAATGATGGTTTTCTTGGAAGGATGGCTGCCTCTTGGTTGCTTGAAAATATATGTTTTTTTTTTTAGTTTAGATTATTAAGATGGGGCTCGTATTGTTACTTTTTATTCAATAAACTATCATGCTAATAAAAAACTCCTTTTGTTTTGAGAACAAAAAAAATTACATAATTCAAAACACATATTTTACTTTTATAATTTTATTTATTGTTTTTTTTGTTAATTTTTATTTTTATTACTTATAATTGAATAAAAATTTTCAAAATTTTCTTATAAGAACGTTCAAGAAATATCGCTAGTTTTAACTATCCCTAATTTGTGACAATAATACATGTAAAACTATAAACAAAGTGAATAAAATAGAACAAACTATAGTTTTAACTATCCACTAATTAATTCCTTGAGGAGGAAGAGTGGGAGATTCTTAATTTTTTGAAAGGCTACTATTTATCTTGGAAATCCCTTGAATTTATTCACACCAAATTTAAAATTTAGATAAATTAAATCTATGATTTATTTATAAATAAATTTTATTGGTAATATTCTTATTACTCCATAGTTAATTTATATAAACCTTACATTTATTTGAGAAATCAATGTAAACAAATTTATGGTTAGACACTAGTTTATCAAGTACTTAAATAGAAAAAAAAAATCAATTAGAGTACTTGAATAAAAGAAGATATAAAGTATAAGTATTTTATATATCTTTACTGTTCAGAAATTAAAAATAAAATAAAATCAATCCAAACTCATCTAAAAAATTAATTATGACATCATCATCCTAATAATAAAACTAATAAAGATATTTTATTCATAAGATTTCGTGAATATAAGTATTCAAATTGAAAAAAAAAATGTCCATGTTTCTGATATTGATGTCTCCATTCATTTACAGTCGGAGAAAAGAACATCTCCTGCTTTTATTGTTTCTTCTTGCCTACAAGATAAGGTATGTGAATATTCAAAGCTACTCGAGTCCACCTATTTTAGTATATTTTTACTTTTTTTATATTAACATACCAACTTTTTTTTTATTATTATATCAATTAAATACTTTTTTTTCTTGTTTTCTTTGATAGTGCGACTTTGATCAAATGAAATTGAGTTTGGGTTTTTCTCTCGAATAAATAATTGTTTTGATAAATAAATAATTATTTCTCCATCAAGTTTTTGCCCAACCACTAAGATGGCTCACTGTAAAGACAAATTTAGTCCATCTTTTAGTTTCTGATTCCACGGCTTTGGTTTGATTTGACTTATTTTTTGACATTCTTCAAATATCTCTGTTTATTGTTAGAATTTTTTTAGATATGCCCTTGATTTTTTTATTTAATTTTTTATATATATATTTTTAAATTTTCTAATATGCTGATTTTAAAATATTTTTAAGATAAAAAATATAATTTTAAATAAAAAAAAACTTTCAAAAATAATGCTAGCCAACTTTACATACCTTTAAGATGAGGTAACACTCCCTTTTTGATTCGGCTCGCCTACCGTTCAAATAGAATTTTCAAAAGAATTCAGCTAAATTGCCAAATAGAATTTAAGTCTTCTTTTTTCTATTTCTAAAGTACTTATCTTTTTTTTTTTAACACAATCAACAAGTAAAAGATGAATACAGTGTCAGGTCTGTGAGACCATTGCTATCGATATTTTTTATAGGATATAGACCAGTGGGATGGTCCATATGATATAGACCAGTGCTATCAAGTGTTTTTGTTTTTTCTACGAGATTGGTCCATGAGACCATTGCCCCATAAGCGTGAGAAGGGGTGATATGCTTTAATTTCAATTTAGTGTATAAAAAAGAATTAAATGCTTTAAGCATAAAAAATAAATCTCAAGTTCCGATTAATTAATGGAAAATGAACCTTAGATTAATATATGACGCATCTTTCAATGGAAATTTAAATGCTTTACTAGAATTAAATACTCTCTTTCTCAAATATTATCAAAAAAAATTTGTATTTGTTTTCTGGTTATATTTATTTTTTTTTATCAATATTCCTAACGTAAATTGCTATATGTTTAATAAAGATATTTTATTGATCAGATTTTGTGAATATAAATATTCAAATTGAAAAAAAAAATTGCTCATGTTTTTTATATTGATTTCTCCATCCATTTACAGTTAGAGAAAAGAACATCACATGCTTTTATTATCATTTCTTCCCTAGAAGACAAGGCATATGAACATTCAGAGCTATTTGAGTGCCACCCATTTTAGTAGATTTTTTTTTATTAGTATACCAATTTTTTTGTTATTATATCAATTAAATACTATTTTCTTGTTTTCTTTGATGGTCTGACTTTGATTAAATGAAATAATTGAGTTTGGGCTTTCCTTGAGAATAAATAATTGTATTGATGAATAAATAATTATCTCTCCAAAGTTTTTATTTTCCTCCAAATACATGTGTCATTTATCAAAATAATTAATTTAATCACACCAAAAAAAAAACAAATAGATGCAGCTACCATAAGATTCCACAATTATTTGTTTTTTTAAATGGATAACTCTTGAATTATCAAGTAGTGAAACACAGGAAGAGTCAAGAAAGTGAAGAATAATCAAAGTGCGTTGCTATCAGGAGTTTTTTCAGAGGGATGATAAGAGTCCGAGAGACCATTTTGCCCGTAAGCTTGAGAAGGGATAATATGCTATAAAACCCACCCACACACACAGATATATATATATATATATTTGTATTTGTCATCAAGTGATTAATATGTATAATTCAACGGGTATAATTCTTAACGCTAAATGCTGTGTATTTAGAATTTTGATGGATTGAGAGATAGGGGATAAAAAGAGAGACAAAGCAGCTCCGAAGAAGAAATTAAAAAAGAAAAAAAAAAGTGAGAGAGAGATGAGACAACAAAAATGGACCAGTTTTTATTAACTAAATAAACGTATTTTAGGAAGCTATAATTATTAATATTAAATTCAAAATACATATCATTTGGTTTGATAGAAATTATTTTTATAAACATATTTGGCTTAACATCATTAATCAAAAACTCATAATATCTTTCATTTTATATATATTAAAAGTAAATATTAAAACCTATTATATTATTAATTCGGATGCGAATTATATTTCTAAAATGTTTTTTAAAAATTCTCTATATTATTACAAAAGACATCTTCTTCGGACCATACGGTACCCAAAAGTTAAAAAATAAAGAACTGCATGAAAGTAATTAACCGAAACTTATATTCCTTCTTGAAACGTTGACCCCGAATCAAAGTCTTAAAAAAAAAAAAAAACATGAATAAAATGTTAATGCTATGAGTTTACTTTCCATTTCCTTGACAATAATGGATACAGAAAAGTTGCTCCTTTCTTTCCAGACATTATTAGTATATTTGCACGTATATTAACTTTTAAAATGTTAAAAAAATATTAAAAGTATCAAAAAATGTTTCAACTTTTTTGGGTATAGCGGCTATGTTTGATTAAATTTTTTATAAATTTTTTTTTATTTTTTATAAAAAATAATATTTAAAATATTCTTGAAGTATCCTATATAATTTTTTTATAAGTGTTTTTTATTTTTTATAAAAACAAATTTACATTAATTTTTTTTAAAATATCCTAAACAGAAATTCTAATTAACTATTTTTTTAAAAATGAAACAATAAAAACACCTGTGACGCAAAAGCATAAGAGTTATCTATTCCAAGGCTTTAGTAATTTTACTATAAAAAAAATGAAATGACAAATATAACCTCATATGTATTGAAGATAATTGTACCACGACAAAAAGATAATCTTATAAGAACAAATTCATAATTATACAATTATACAATTATAATGAATAATAATTTATGAATAGATCCGCACTAACATAACTGGGAGCTTTAGTGTTTTTGATAATAATAATAATTGATCAGCATTTATATTAAGATGGGGCTATTAATTCAAATGTTGATGGCCTTAGTAACGATGGTTTTCTTGGAAGGATGATTGCCTCTTGGTTGCTTGAAAATATATGTTTTGTTTTTAAATTTAAATTATTATAGCTTTATAGAATTTTTGTTATTATTGTTACTTTTTATTCAATAAACTATAATGCTAATAAAAACTCCTTTTGTTTTGAAAAAAAAAATTACATAATTTAAAAAATATATTTTTCTTTTATAAGTTTATTTACTGTTTCTTTTTGTTAATATTTGTTTTTATTATCTTATAATTGAATGAAAAAATCCAAAATTTTCTTATAATAGCGTGCGAGAAATATCACTAGTTTTAACTAACTCTAATCGGTGACAATAATATAGGTAAAATTGTAAACAAAGTGAAGAAAATAGAACAAACTATAGTTTTAACTACCCACTAATTAATTCCTTGAGGAGGAAGTGTGGGAGATTCTTAATTTTTTGAAAGGCTAATATTGTACTATTTATCTTGGAAATCCCTTGAATTTATTCACACCAAATTTAAAATTCAGAGACATTAAATCTATGGTTTATATATAAATAAATTTTATTGTTAATATTTTTATTATTCCATAGTTACTTTATGTAAACCTTACATTTATTAAAGAAATTAATGTAAACAAATTTATGGACAGACACTAGTTTTTCAAGTACTTAAATTGAAGAAAACAAATCAATTAGAGTACTAGAATAAAAGAAGATATAAAGGACAATTATTTTACATATCTTTACTGTTTAGAAATTAAAAATAAAATAAAATCAATTCAATCTCATCTAAAAAAGAGTTAACTATAACATCAACTATTTTATTGATAAGATTTTGTGAATACAAATATTTAAATTGAAAAAAAAAATTTATCCATGTTTTTTATATTGATGTCTCCATCCATTTACAGTTGGAGAAAAAAAACATCACCTGATTTTATTATCTCTTTTTGCCTAAAAGATAAGGCATGTGAACATTCAGAGCTATTCGAGTACCACTCATTTTAGTAGATTTTTTTTATTAGTATACCAAATTTTTTTTTATTATATCAATTAAATACTTTTTTTTTTGTTTTCTTTGATAATGTGACTTTGATCAAATGAAATTGAGTGTGAGTTTTTCTCCAGAATAAATAATTGTTTTAATGAATAAATAATTATCTCTCCATCAATTTTTTGCCCCACCACTAAGATGGCTAACTGTAGAGACAAATTTGGTCCATCTTTTGGTTTCTAATTCAACAGCTTTGGTTTGATTTATTTTCTGTCATTCTCCGAATATCTTTGTTTTTTGATAGAATTTTCTTAGATACAGTTGATATTGTGTTCCGAATAAAAATAAATTTTAATTTAATTTAATTTTTTAATTTTTTGATACTGATATTAAAAATATTTTTATATTGAATTGGATTTTAATAACATTGAATGAATCACAATTGAACAAGCAACGAATATGAATGTGCAGTGTGAGATGGGTCCGTGAGACCATTGCTATCAAGAGTTTTTTATACGAGATGAGATGAACCTGTGAGATTATATTGCTCTATTGCCCTGTAAGCTTGAAAAGGGATAATATGTTTTAATTTCAATTTAATGTAGAAGAAAATACATCTCAATTTAGTGTGTTAGAATGCAACCACTACTAATTAATAGACAATGGACCTTAGATTAATATACTATCATTTTTTATTGTATTTGTTTTCTAGTCATATTTAACTTTTCATCAAGTGATTAATATGTATAATTCAATGGGTATAATTCTTATTAACGTTAAATGCTATGTATTTATAGTTTTGATGGATTAAGAGATGGGAGATGGAAAGAGAGACAAAAACAGCTCAAAAGAAGAAGAAAAGAAAGAACGAAAGTGAGAGAGAGACTAGAACAAAAGCAGACCGGTTTTTATTAACCAAATACACTTCTTTTAGGAAGCTTTAATTATCAATATTAAATTCAAAACTTGAAATAAATCTTGTGGTATATTTCTTGCCTTTAAAGAGAAAAGAGGTATGAACTTAATCTCAAAACTTGAAAACTAATATAAAGACGTAATTAAATGATCATTGAAAAAAATAAAAATAAAAAAACCAATCCTTTCAACTTTATTTTAATCTTTCTATTTCAAAACAGAAAGGATTTTGATGGAAAGGACACTGCAACAAATTTTCCACGAGATGGGTCCGTACACTTGTGGATCTAAAGACCTAAAACTCCTTGCTGTAAATTTTTTAGAGACAAGATAGTATATGAGTTGTTGTTTTTTTAAATATATTTAAAAATATAAAAATATAATTTTAAATAAAAAAATTTAAATTTTAATAAAAAATAAGTCAAACCACTCAGCCAAAAACAACCAATACAAATTTACTTTATAAATCTAGAAGATATAAATGGAGAAGTGCTGTGTACGTAGAAAGCAGTTGGTTTTTTGCCCTCCCAAACACCCTCAATTATCAATTATTTTTTCTATTAGGCCCTTTGATTCCATTATTTTTATGTTTTTAATTTCTTGGCTTCTGAAACGACTTGGTCAGATTTTGTTAAAATTTTAGTTTGCTCCTCCAGATTTCTCAATTTCATCTTCATAGTTTAGTTTGTAACAATCGCCTTCTATAATTTTCATGCTTCATCCATTTATACAAGTAATAGTAACACATAATATATATGAATAAATCTCAGTGTTGTTTTTAAAGTTTATATAAAATATTTCATTCTCGTCTAAAAATATTAAAAAGTAAGAAAGAAAATCCAAATTAATAAAAATAAAAACCGAAAATATATATGACAAAATTTGAGATAATTAATTGTTCTCGAAATTCTAAAATTCTGTCCACTTAAATTCTCATCCATCAACAATATAACGTATATTTAAAGAAGTGATCAGTGGTGTTAAAAAAATATTATATACTTATCATGTTTCTTGTAAGGTAAAAAATCAACTAAAGATCATATCTATTTTTTTACGAACTTTAAAGATTAAAAAAAAAAAACTTAATATGAGCTTCCCTCATAAAATAAAGTCATTTGAAACAAATATTGTTTGTTTTGGTGATTTAAATTTGTATTAATGATATTTTTTTCTCTACCGCCGGAATTTGTCGACATCTCTTTCCTCTCTCAAATAGGGATTAAAAAATAACAAAAATAAATTTTTGTATCAAAATTAAATTGAAAAAATATTGAGGTATTGAAATTGTATGATTTGCGTGATTTTTAAAGTTTAAGAAGCAAAGTGCATTATTTACAAAACTTATAGTATGACACCCATGTTTGATGACTTTTTCATTTCGGTTTCTCTTCATTTAATCCTATCTTTTTATAATAAATAAAAATTAATTGGTCTTTAATTAAAATTAAATTGTCAAAAACAAATTAAAAAAACATAAATTTTTAAACAGTTCATCTCCCATAATATACAAGAGAATGAAGAGTAAAGTCTTGCCAGGTAAAAAAAAATCAACGCGAGCAATACTTAATATATAATATCAAAACCAAAAGGAATGTGATGAAGAGGACACTGCCGCCCTATGCCATCATCCATTTTTCTTCAAGATAGTGCCATCATCCCTTTTTTTCCCACGAGATAGGTCCGTTGGATGGTGCCATCATCCATTTTTCTTCAAGATGGGTCCGTTGGATGGTGCCATCATCCATTTTTTTATAAGTTGGGTCCGAGAGAACATTTTTTCCTAAAAGATATTTATATTAAAAATATTATAAAAAGAAACAAAGAGATTATATATATATATATATATATATATATATTTATATATTAAAAATAAATGTTAAATGAATCAATTCAGATACTGTGAACTATATACTAAAATAAAAAAATTATTTTTTAAAAAATACAGTCTCACGACCTTTTAGCATATTAAAACTAAAAGAAGAAGAATTAGTGTTTAGTTGGAAAACTATATTAAAAAGTTAGAGTTAAGTAGGAAAAAAAATCACGGCATCAAATCAATCAGGAAAGATTCATATTGAACCCTAAATGTTAAAATTAAAATGGAAAATGTTGAAGAATTTTTTACTTAATGTTGAAGAGTCAGTAATATAACCTTTGCCGCAGTTTAGATGGAAAAAATATTGACTGCAACAACAGCCAGCGTTGGAAATTTAAATTTATCCACAGCAAAAACAAATATATATATATATATATATATATATATATATATATTAGGAGGATTTCTCTTATTAATATTTATTGGCCAAATTAATGAAAAATTAAGAAAAAAACAAGAGAGACTATGAAGTGGATATATATTTATTCATTAAGATATTTTTTAAAATTACTGAGATTAATTGTTTTCATTATGATGTGGAATTCTTTAAAACAACTAGCTATGCAGTTTTTTGCACGGCATGGGTCCGTGAAGTCCTCTATAAAAGCCTTAACCTCCTCGCTGCCATTCACAACAATTAATATTGTAATAGTTGATATATATATTAAGATGGGGCTGTTCCTTCAGGTGTTGACGGTGTTAGTGATAACGGTTTCGCTGCAAGGATGGGTGGCTCTTGGTTGCTTGGAGGAAGAGAGGATCGCTCTGTTGCACCTCAAAGATTCTCTTAACTATCCCAACGGCACCTCCCTTCCCTCCTGGAGAATAGCCCACGCCAACTGCTGTGATTGGGATTGGGA
>Ga0325411_1004926_pt1 | contig 14899 bp, 11 predicted proteins | sample PopdelMetagenome_13_FD_206181 | JGI IMG/M metagenome (GOLD analysis project Ga0325411, IMG submission 206181) | Populus deltoides microbial communities from Bellville, Georgia, United States - Xylem-PdIQD-R4 | ecosystem: Host-associated > Plants > Phyllosphere > Stem > Wood/Secondary xylem... | reverse complement strand
CTCATTCTGGACTCTATTAATTAATTTCTTTCTCCTTTTTCAAAGTCTCTCGGTCTTTGTTTCGACTGTCTTCCAAACTATGTTTGTTTTTAGGCTTTGGTTTCTCAAATTAAACAGCTAATGTTCTTAATTCCAACTTAATTTCTAAGTCTTCTGATCAGACAATTATATGTGGAAAATACTGCTACTTCTAGACTTGCATGCACCATGGTCAAGGATGGTTGACCCTGACTTTTATGAACTCATTTAGAAATTTACAAATGTAGTTGTTTTTGTTTTTGGTGTTTCTAAAAGGGAGTTTGTTTTTATAAATATTAAATTAATATTTTTTTATATTTTTTGATAGTTTTGATATGCTAATATTAAAAATAAAAAAATTATTTTAATGTATTTTAAAAAAACATATTTTAAAAAAACTTTTTATATTATAATATCAAAAACATGCATTGAATTATAATGAATACTATTATACTAGCATATATATATAATTGATGTCATTCTAACGTGTGCATGGCGAAAGATTATAATGATTTTACTTTTTATTTCTTGTTCAAAACAAAAGACATACTAATTAAGATTGAAGATTTTGTTTGAGAGATAAGGAATAACGACTAATGAGTATACAAAACCAGCAATTAGTTAGATTTTGCATGAGAGATAAGGATTAATGACTAAATGAGTATACAAAACCAGGAATTAGTTGAATTTTTTTATATAAAATTAGCACAGTAAATATAAATTTTGGTGGGATAGTACCGTTTAAAAAAATAATGAAATAGCATATTTTGATATTGTAGTGTTTCTGAAACGTGATATTTAATAAATGTCATACTTTAAAACTACAACAAAGTATATATAATATTTGAGAAGTGTAATTTTAGTAAATGACGAGCTTTAAAAGCATGACAACTTACAATGTCATACTTTTGAAGCACGATATCTATTAAAATTTAAACTCAGATCGAATAACATAGAACAGATGCACAGTTGCAACCCTTTCTCCCGAACCAACCGACGCCCTCACTTTCTCTCTACAAAACCCACCAAAAACCTTCATTTAATCCTTAAAACAACCAAAAATCAAACCCATTAGAGGTTTGTAAACATCATTGGATGTTTTTACAAGCAAAATCAATCGATCTATTTGTTGTCGCCGCCACCCCAGCCTTTTTTCTAGTCTTACAAGTAAGGTAAACATATTACATTGCTATAAATTTATATTTTGTTTGGTTGAAATGAAATAATTGTTTAGGTTTAATTTAGGATTTGTTTAATTAATGTGAAATTATTTAAGAATATAATAAATTAGAGTTGATTTGATATAGTTGAACATGAAAATAAGTTAAATTATTTATGAAATAATTATTTTAATTAATTATGTGTTGCATTTAATTGATGTTAAGTTATCAAATTAGAAATTTTATGTGTATTGTTAAAATCATCTAATAATGTAATTACTTACGCTTGATGATTTCATGGACGAGAGCTTGATCATGATAAAATTATGATGAATTAAATGTTTCATTCAATTGTAAGTTGATGAATTTAATATTTTTTAATTATACTAATTTGTGTTTGATTCAAAGCAATTAAGCATTAAAATATCGTGAATTATTTTAAATTTATGGTGAATTTGCTTTAACATTAAATTTTGAAAATTTAATTGTATTTGATATAAATGATGTCAACAGTGTTAGAATAATGCAATTTAGTTAAAACATAATCTGATTTTTTTAAAACAAAATGTCATATAACATATTTATTTTATGTCATTATGGTGGCACTATTGTTCATGATGTGAACAGTAGTATAACATGTGATAATGGGAGCAATTTGTTGTTAAATGGTAATTTAGGTATGTCATATACAGAAATGAAAGAAATCATTTGTCATAGACTTGGGATGAATTATAATGATATTAATGTTAAAATAACTCGGAGGTGTTAGTTTGATGAACATTAATATTATCTTATACGAATTGTATGTAATGACAGTTTTAAGACAGTGATTGACTCTTTCACCCAAAGTGGTTTGAATATGATAGTATTGTATATGAGTAGTCGACCAAAATCTGTGTTTGTCCTAACTTTTGTTGGTCCTTCAAATTTAGTTAGTAAAGGTAAAAATAGTATATTGTTAGTTGATTTGTTGTAAATAATAGATGATACTATGTTTAACAATCTATTTGTTGATCAACACATATGTTGACATTGGCATTTTATGGAAGCGGGTTAGATAGATGACTTGTTATCCAAGTATTTTTTTTTAAATCATTTGTTTAATAAAAATCATTACATTTCACTAAATTATTGTTGTTTGATATTTAAAAAACTTAAATTCTACAAGTCATATGGATGCCTACTCGGATAACAAATTAGTAGTTTTTCTAGTAGTTTACACTAGCGGGATGGATATGTGGACATTAGTGGTCCTGCTGCTTTTTTTTAAGATGGTCAAGCCACATTGCTCAGACTGGGTAATACAACAATTTAGCTATAGACAGTACATTCTAGTCGACATCGATACGAGTAATGCATTGTACACCATAACTCAATATTATCTTGTACCAATTTTATGCACGAAGAAATGAGATATTTATAGAGATGCATCTCGTGATTACAAATGAGGAGTATATGATTTGGTATATAAGTATCACACATCGAATCATTACTCCAGATCCCGAGCAAGTTTCATCACCTGGATACATGAGCAACACACCCAAAGAATTCAAAATCCCGTAGGTAATCAAATCTTTTCATAATTACAAAATGTTATGCGTGAGGTTCTATGTATTGATCTTTTAATTTAACTTTAATATTTTATCAATATTAGGTTGGTTTCATGCTACAGGTGGATCGAAAGGTTGCATCTTATCTTCATAATACTGACAAAAAGTGAAGTTCACATCGTTATGTCCCGGTGGTTAAATATATGTCGCACTGGACTTGATATCTTTAGAGAGTGGTTAACTCTTGATGATGTCATGGCAGGGGACAAGGCTACTTATATAGGTGTAGGAGCTGGATCCAGTTGTGCTACTAATGTGCCCAGATCATCTAGTAAATGACGTAGATATAAATAGATAAATGATTTTTATTTCAATAATTTAGGATTACTTGAATATTAGATAGCATGAATTATTTTTTATTCATTTAAAATGTATATATATTTTTTTCTTATGCATTCTTGGGGCTACTTGTGGTTGTAAAATGTGAGAATTTATTAAGTTTAGATAGAATTCGTTGATTTGGGTTACTGTAGTTTTTTGCAAGTCTTTTTAAATAGAAAAAAATTTTAGATATAGTTCATATATAGGAAAAACTCTATCCAAATTTTGTTAAAAATATAAAATTTACAACTCCCTAAAATCATAAAGTAAATTAAGTTTCAGATTAATAAAAACTATGATTTTATAAAATTTTTTCAGGTTCAAAATACAAAAAAAAAATCAAAACTAAATAGTAGCCAAAACGATCCGACCGTTTCTCAAAAAAGTCAGACCATTTTGTCTATTGTCCAACTATTTTTTTAATGTCTAGTTATTTCTCAAAATGGTTTGTTAATTAATTTCATGGTTCATAACAATGATATTTAGGCAAATATCACGGTTTTGAAATGTGATATTATTGAAATGCCACGCTTAACCGCGACATTCTCAAATTGTGTTATTCCATCAAAAAAATTTCATCTTGTGTTACTTCGCTATTTTATTGATTTTTTATGTGCTAATTACACAATTTATCCCAATTACTTTATATATTCTCCCACTAATTGAGATTGTCAAGGTGGGCCTATTTTTTAAGAATTGTATTGGTGATTAAACAAACAAAAAATTTAGATATCTATTAAATTAATCAATTAGCAATGGATCTTTACACATGCACATGGATGGCGAGCTTCATGGTGCTTTTTTCTTCTTATTGAAGGACAAATTGGAACAATAAAGAGTTGATTTTATTATCTACCAATCTCAAGAGATGTATTGATTCTCAACATATATACTTAAGAAGTTGAGATGATTGAAAAGTGGAAATTTGTAGTGTGCTTTTGTCATAAGCTTTTTGTTTTTAACACTGTATATTTAGGTCGGTGAATTCCTTAGTAGCCATTCCAATATTAAATGCATGCACAAGCTAACCATCAAAAGTAAGGTAAAATACAACAAGCCCATATTTATGATAAAGGCAACATTCCTTTTTTACACGTTTTTATTGTTTGGATCATGGTTGTTGAATAATACTCATGGATTAACTTTAAAAAGATTCTAGGTTATTGAATTATTAAATTAACTTATAATTTACTGAGTTAACTCAAGTTAATTGTTTTTAGTAAAATGATGATATATTTTTTTTTCTTGGTGATAACTCAACCAAGTTAATTTGATCATGTCAATTAAATCACTAAAACCTTAATCAAGTCCAACAAGTTTCATAAATTCAATGTCTTGTTCGATTTAATTAGAAAACCTACTTGGATTAGACACTAGATTTTGAGTTTTCAAAATCAGTCTACCGAGTCTAATTTAACAACTATAATTTGGACTTCTAATGCCATTACAACCCAAATTGCATCATGGTTGGTATGCATCTTATGCTAATTACCCTATTCTTTTCCTTTTATAAGTCGAATGTTTTTATTATTGGATGGATTTTAAACAAGAGTAATTAAATAGGAGAATTGGTAATGTTTGTAATGATTTTGAAAATAAAGTTCAATTATTTTTTATGATGCCTCATAATACTACTAGAAAATTGTATATCATCGAATTAAACAGTGATTTCATTAGAAATAAAATTACTAATATAATAACAGAAGGAATCATGTCACCGGAAAAAATATCATCGGTGATTTCTATTCTATCAATCATTTTGTCAGTAATATAATCACTGATAGATTTACTAACAAAAAGATTGCATCAAACAAAAAAAATTACCGGCATTAATTATCTTGGTATATACATCAATGATTATGGTGTATTACTAATAGAATAAATTGTTGGTAAATCCATCGGTGATTATATGCATATTATCAACAGAATTAATTCGTCAGAGAATTACATCAATAGTGACAAGACCTGTAATTTTTTCCAACTTTTTGAAACTCTCCGAGGGACTTAATCTATCGGTAATTCCATTGGTTTTTTAAATTCTATTGGTAATTTCATCTGTATTATATGTGATTGTTTTTTAAAAAAATAAAAGAACAGTACAAATAAAAAATAAATTAGAATTAAAGTAAAACAAAAAAGCAAATTTGTACTTTTAATTTACTTACTAAATAAAAGGTCTCAATTCTTCACAATTAAATAGCACATAATTATGTGAATGTCTAAATTCGATTTATATCAAGTATCTTTCTCTCACTGTATTTTTTATATATATATAAAAGTCGTTCAGGATGGGAAAATATTGACAAATTCTCACTTAAAGGCACTTCCCTACTATCATCATATCATGAAACCCAGTTGATTCTTATTTTCAAGTGAGACTCAAAACAGTTCAAGACAAATATTGAGATCTCTTCAACAATATAAGTTTAAATATCGAAGCCTCAACAATGCCTTATTTTTAACTTTTTTCTTTAGGTTGAATAAATATCTTTATGGAATTAAATAGATATTGAATAAATGAATATTTTAAATAAAAAAAGAAAAAAATTTACTTAGGATACATATGCAATCCCTAACATCTCGAATTCATACATCCATCAATACTGGACAAGACCACCAATTTTTATCTTAAATGATAAATGTATGGGTAAATATTTTATAGAGTAGAAGAAGGAAGGAGAGAATATCATCTTAAGTTTCCAAATAGTCTGAACAATATTCGTTTCAACCTTCTTCATGTGTTGGGTATACAACTTGTTAAAGCATATATCTTTAAAACAATTATTATTCTCCAAGAGTGCATCCCATATTCTTTTTTATAGTAAATCCATGTAAGAAAATGAAACGTGTGTTTCATAAACACTTGACAGTCATGACTCTTCTTTCCATACAATCTGTCATCCTCTAAATTCATCAATCTAGATATGTTTGAAGCATATTTACTAGGAAAATACAAACTTTTAAGTCATTAATAGACAAGTAATTATGTATTTTTGTCTAAAAAAGAAGTTGGATTTGGGCTTTGCAACTCATGGTCTACATTAAACCAACTTCATATTCTTACAGTAACAAAAAAAAAAGGCATATCCATTTTAGCTTTCATATTGTCTTTCAAACACATTGTTTTTTATCTACCAAATTGAAAACCAAACACAATGCCCTTGTACTGCAAGACCACTTCTTGCAGTTCTTCACCCGACGGTATCGATGGTGAAACATCCCTTTTGACTCTACCTATAAAGAAGTCTCTTTTATTCTTTATGTACTTATGATTGATTGGCAAGAATATCTAGTGACAATAAAAAAAAAGATGTTTTACCATTATTTGTTAAAGTGAAGGCCTTGTTATTTTCTATATAGTATGAACAAGTTAGTTTTCCATATGTGCTCAAACTAGAAACTATCTTATATGTAGGAAAATCATTAATAATTCACATCAAAGCTATCGTCATCTGAAAATTTTATTTCCCTGAGATATCACACATCAAATTCTTGAATGATCATAACTAATTTAACTCATCAATCAACATTCAAAGACAAACATGTGTATTCCTACTCGGTTAAGTATTAAGACTAGGTATGACTGTAGATAAGAACATGAACTTTGGTCCCATACACATCCCTAGTGGAAAGTTGTAAATCGTGAGTATCATCGTCCAATAAAATAGAATGTAGAAAATGACTCAAATAGATTGAATCCATTATACATAACCTAAGATGTACATTTCATGGTTCCATTGAAAACTGAGAATACATTCTATTAAATTGTTTCCAAGCTTCACCACTGAAATGGTACACCATGACTCTACCCACCATGTTATGTGAATTATATCATGTCATATGCTTAACAATCTTTGAAGATATGAATAAGAACATAGTGTACTTTGGTTAAGTATTAAAACTATGTATGACTGTAGATAAGAACATGAACTTTGGTCTCATACACATCCCTAGTGGGAAGTTGTAAATCATAAGTATCATCGTCCAACAAGAATAAAATATAGAAAATGACTCAAATAGATTGAATCCATTATACATAACCCAAGATGTACATTTCATGGTTCCATTGAAAACTGAGAATTCACTCTATTAAATTGTTTCCAAGCTTCACCACCGAAATGGTACACCATGACTCCATCCACCATATTATGTGAATGATATCATGTCGTATGCTTAACAATCTTTAAAGATATGAATAACTTTTGCAGCCTAGAAGTGATTGGAAAGTATCGCGAATTTCTATATATGACAAGAGTTTTTCCCCTACTAGTTTTGGGTTTATACCGAGAATACCCACAAGTTTTACACTCGGTAAAATTGATATTTTCACTATAGTACAACAAGTAGAAGTTTGGACATGTGTCAATATTTTGGTATCCTAGACCAAGGGGTTCATCATAGATTTAGAAACATAGAAGTTCTCTTTCAGTCTATTCGCTTCAGGTAAAGTGTTTTTCGCCTATTCATCAATTATATCATAATCGGCCTCACTCGGTCCATGATCTGACTTGATGGTGAGCACTTGTGAAATAGTCAATACTTCATTGTGATTTATGCATCCATCTTATCATGGTTCGTTAGAATCTTTTAAAAGTTCAAAAAATCTAGTTGTATCTACATTTGGTTCTTCATCTATACTTGAACATTCACTTCCACAACCTTGATTCATTATCATTACATCTATCATCATACTCTTATAAGAATTGCTAGTATCATCTACAACTTCATGCAGTTTGCTAAAACTAGAGTTTGAGTCAGCCATCATTTCTATCATGATCTCGTAAATAACATAGGGTTCTCCATGTACACATCAACATAAGTATTTTTCCATTAACCTTTTTTTATAGAAGATGCATCGTCAAAAAATCTTGATCAATGAACTTTTAATTTTTACACCTCTTACTTAGACATCTAATATTGCATCCACTGGTATTTTTAAGATTAGATAATGCATACTTAATAAAACCTTCAACCCCATCATAATAATCCATCATGTACAACCCTTCGGGTGAAACTTGGTACATCAAAGAACGATCATTCATTACTTATATGAAATCTATATAGAATATTGATGATAATATATATTCATTAATAATATTAACTAAATAAATTATTGGCACACAACTAATTAGTTATCATTATTTTAATTCAAACTTATTCAATCTATTTTAATAGTATCATTTAATCATTATCAGTTTTCTCTAAAAATTCAAACTATTTCAAATTTATCAAAATTTTCAACTTAAAAATAACATTGATAAAATATGAAATATACCCATTAAATAACTTATTATTTCTTTAATTATAAAATAATTAAGTTATAAAATCTAACTCAATTTCATCAAATAACAAATAAATATAATTTTTCAAAATCTCAAATGAACTCTAACATGTACAGATCATACACTCATACAACAAATCTTTATAGGAAAAAACTATAAAACAAGTAAACACACAAACAAACAACATATACTACATGAAAATACCAAAAAATTAACTAAAAAGAGTTATAACAAAAAATAGATAGGTTTGCTTACTTAATGTGGTAAATCTTCAAAAAAAAAAAAAACTAAACATGGATACTGACAAACTAAGTGTCGGGGTGGCCGGATTTGTGATGATGGGAACTTAATTTGTGAAAAAAAGAGGGGGGAGAGTGTTGTTTTTTAAAAAAATAAAAGAAGAAGAAAAAATAGGAGAAGGGGGTCATGTATCATGTTATAACTTAAATATTACCAATTGATTCTCTGATGGTAATTTTTATCAGTAATTCCGTCTGCAATATTGATATGTTAGATTTGCCAATGAAATTAAAAAGGGAATACCTACTCATTTTTCTCGTTCTTTGAATTTCATCATTAATTCTCTTTGTATTTATCGATGAAAACAATGATGTAATGTTTTTGATGTAGGACAATTTAATGAATAAATTCCATGCCAACTAGAATCCTACTTCTACAGGGAAACATAACACAAGAGCAAGCAGCATGTTCTCCTCTGCTGCTCTTTTCCTTATTTCACATGGATTCCCCTTATTGAAGATTCCCTGCAGACTAATATTATTTGCTTAGAAATCAGAACCTTGAATTACATCTTTAAAGTAGGACTTTAACTGTTTTGCTATTTAAATTTATAAGTACTTTTATTAATATGATTAGGATTTGCAGCTTCAGATACAAGCTGCCATTCTCGTTAGAAGACATTTTTTATTTGATTATAAAGAAAGAACGCGTGGACACCATCCGATTCCACGTAGGCAGTTAGCCTATGAGGATGAACTAAGTGATGATGAGGAATATGTCGAACACATGTTTCAACACAATCGACAAGGACTGCGCAATATGGGAGAGCGAGAACCACAAACATTCCGTATGAAAATGGATTTGCCCAGTTTTAATGGCCAGCTGCAAATTGAGGGGTTTCTCGACTGGCTGGCAGTAGTGGAGAGGTTCTTCGATTACATGGAAATCCTTGAAGATAAAAAGGTGAAGTTAGTTGCTTATCGACTAATGGGAGGAGCCTCTGCTTGGTGGGAGCAGCTGCAACTCACACGAACGCGGCAGAGGAAAGGAATGGTACAAACATGGGCAAAGATAAGGCGACTTCTGCGAGCCAGGTATTTACCGCCCGATTATGAACAGATACTGTTTCAACAGTACCAGGATTGCAGACAAAGAAACCGAATGGTGCAAGCCTATATTGAAGAATTCCACAGATTATCTTCACGTAATAACCTATTAGAAACAGATGCACAACAAGTCAGTAGGTTTATTGGTGGACTGCGTTTGACCATACAAAATCGTGTTTCCATGCAGACCATTTATTCCTTAAATGAAGCCATGAATCTGGCTATAAAAGCAAAGGCATAACTAGACAGGTCAAGGGCAAACATTGTAACGAGGAATTTTTTTAATCCCACCCGTGCTGCAGTAGACAAAGGGAAATCACCTATGAATCAACCCTCACCATCCAGTACCATTAAAGGGCCAAGTAGCAGCGGGGCACCAGCAAAGACTACAGGGATAGTGCCCCCGAAGGCACCAAGGAATCCTTATGCTCGACCAAATTCAGACAAGTGCTACAGATGCGGGCAACCAGGGCATCAGTCAAATCAGTGTCCGAGGCGCAGCACAGTAAATCTAATTGAACCAGGGGAAGAAACGTACCTGGTAGCAGAGGAAGAAGAGGGTGAAATAGCTTACACCTATGATGAGAATGAAATTATCAGAGGGGATGATGGAGAACTACTGGCACGTTCTCTTGTAGTACGCAGACTTTTACTGGCACCAAAACAAACAGATCAGTCACAACGCCATAATATATTTTGCACCAGATGTACTGTCAACCGAAAGGTATGTGATGTTATTATTGATAGCGGTAGTAGTACGAGAATGAAATTATCAAAGGGATGATGGAGAACTACTGTCATGTTCTCTTGTAGTACGCAGACTTTTACTAGCACTAAAACAAACAGATCAGTCACAACGCCATAATATATTTCGCACCAGATGTACTGTCAACCGAAAGGTATGTGATGTTATTATTGATAGCGGCAGTAGTGAGAACATAGTGTCAAAAAACATGGTGGCCAAGCTAGGATTAAAAACAGAAAAACATCCATCACCGTATAAAATCGGCTGGATCAAGCAGGGAGCAGAAGCAAAAGTTACTGAAATCTGCCGCATTCAGTTCTCCATCGGGAAGAATTATCTAGATGAAATTACCTGTGATGTTGTTGATATGGATGCCTGCCATATGATTCTAGGCAGGCCATGACAGTTTGACGTGGATGCCACCTATAAAGGACGTGATAATGTGTATGTCTTCATGACAGAAGGACAAAAGGTGGTATTGGGTTCCATACGGGAGGAGTTCTCTGCAGTAAAACCAAAGATTAAAGAGAAGCCAGTGTTGTTGGTAAATGGAAACCAATTTATGGAGGAGGCCAAGGAGTCAAGGGAGATTTTTGCAGTAGTAATTGGCGGAGGAATTGAGGTGGAGCCTCCCAACATCCCATAGGTACTGCAGCCTTTATTAGCAGAATTTCAGGAAATCATACCGTCAGAACTCCCGAATAGGTTACCTCCCATGCGCGATATTCAACACCAAATCGATTTAACTCCAGGGGCTAGTCTACCAAATCGACCACACTATCGGATGAGTCCAAAATAAAATCAGATCCTGCAAGAACAAGTGGAAGATTTGATCAGAAAGGGGCTGGTTTAGGAAAGTATGAGCCCTCGTGCAGTGCCAGCCTTACTAGTACCAAAGAAAGATGGCAGTTGGCGCATGTGCATAGACAGTCGGGCCATTAACAAAATCAGATGCTAGACATGTTGTCAAGGTCCAAAATCTTTTCGAAGATTGACTTAAGGAATGGATACCATCAGATTCGAATTCAACCCGGGGATGAGTGGAAAACTGCTTTTAAAACAAAGGAGGGTTTATACGAATGGTTGGTAATGCCCTTTGGACTAACCAATGCCCCGAGTACCTTTATACGACTAATGAATCAGGTACTTAAACCCTTCATTGGCAAATTCATGGTGGTGTACTTTGACGATATATTGATTTACAGCCAAAGTGAGTCTGACCACTTTGAACACTTGAGGAAAGTACTGACGGTATTACAGCAGAATAAGTTGTATGTTAACTTGACGAAGTGCAAATTTATGACCAACAGTTTATTATTTTTGGGTTTTGTGGTGAGTACTGATGGAATTAAGGTCGACGAAGAAAAGATCCGGGCCATTTAGGATTGGCCTACTCCAAAGAATGTCAGCGAGGTGCGTAGCTTCCATGGACTTACAACGTTTTACCGGCGGTTTGTCAGAAATTTTAGTCGGATCGTTGCACCAATTACTGAATGCATGAAAAAGGAAAATTTCCATTAGGGAACCGATGTAGAACAAAGCTTTGCGCTAATTAAAGAAAAATTGTCTTCTAGCTCCAGTTTTAGCACTGCCAGATTTTAACAAATTATTTGAAGTGGAGTGTGACGCGTCTATTGTAGGCATTGGAGCTGTCCTATCATAGGAAGGTAGACCCATTGCATTCTATAGCGAAAAACTCAATACAACTCGCCAGAAATGGTCCACATATGAACTTGAACTATATGCTGTGTTTCGGGCTTTAAAGGTGTGGGAGCACTACCTAGTGCAGAGAGAGTTCATCCTATTCAGCGATCATCATGCACTACAATTCATCAACAACCAGAATAGTGTGAATCGAATACATGCACGCTGGGTATCCTTCATACAACGGTTCACTTTTTTCTTGAAACATAAGGCCAGGAAACTTAATAAAGTAGTTGATGCTCTGAGCAGAAGAGTAGCATTACTTCTAACCATGCGGGCTGAAATTATTGGTTTTGACTGTCTTAAAGAGATGTATGTCGAAGATGAAGACTTTGGAAATAGCTGGGCACAGTGTCTGCAGGGGTTCCCTCATAAAGGAATGCATATTCAAGAAGGGTATTTATTTTGGGGCAACCAGCTATGTATTCCCAAGAGTTCATTGCGAGAACAAGTGATATACGAATTGCATGGTGGCGGTTTGGGTGGTCACTTAGGGCGTGATAAAACTGTGGCCCTGACAGAGGAAAGATATTACTAGCTCTAACTGAAGAGAGACATCGGAAACCATGTCAAACGCTACCCTACATGCCAAGCAGCCAAAGGGCAATCACAGAATACGGGTATGTACATGCCACTGCCTATTCCAGCAACCCTTTGGGAAGATCTATCAATGGACTTTATCCTGGGACTTCCACGAACCCGGCGTGGTGTTGATTCTGTCTTTGTAGTAGTGGATAGATACTCTAAAATGGCCCATTTTATCGCTTACAAAAAAACTTATAATGCCGTGCATGTGGCTAACTTGTTCTTCAAAGAGATCGTTCGCCTACACGGAGTCCCTAAATCAATCACTTCTGACCGGGACACAAAATTTTTAAGTCATTTCTGAAGAACCTTATGGCGGCGATTTAACACATCTCTAAACTTCAGTAGCACCAGCCACCCTCAAAGTGATGGCCAAACGAAAGTGGTGAACCGAACTCTTGGAAATTTAATCCGTTGTCTTTCTGGTGAGAAGCCTAAACAGTGAGATCTAACATTGGCACAGGCTGAGTTTGCCTATAACAGCATGATAAACAGGTCCACTGGAAAAACCCCCTTCCAAATTGTCTACTGCCAACCTCCACAACATGCATTGGACTTGGCACCGCTGCCCAAACTTCCTGGTGTGAGCATCGCAGCAAAGTATATGGCTGACCGGATGAAAGCTTTTCAGGGGGAGGTGCGGACGAACCTAGAAGAATCTAATGCCAGGTACAAGGCCGCAGCAGACCGCAAGCGGCGAGCTAAAGATTTTCAGGTAGGAGATCTCGTGATGGTGTATCTACGCAAAGGGCGAGTGCCAGCAGGGATGTATAACAAGTTAAACGATAAGAAGCATGGTCCTTTCCAGATTCTGCAGAAGATTAACGATAATGCATATGTGGTGGACCTCCCTGCAAACATGACCATATCTCCCACCTTCAATGTTGCTGACATATTTGAATACCATCGTCCCGATGAATGTCTTTCTCACCTGATCAACTCGAGGGCGAGTTCATTTCAAGCAGGGGAGACTAATGTAGGACAGCTTAATGAATAAATTTTAGGCCAACTGGAATCCTACTTCTATAGGGAAACATAACACAGGAGCAAGCAGTGTGTTCTCCCCCGCTGCTCTTTTCCTTATTTCACATGGATTCCCCCTATTGAAGATTCCCTGCAGACTAATATTATTTGCTTAGAAATCAGAACCTTGAATTACATCTTTAAAGTAGGACTTTAACTGTTTTGCTATTTAAATTTATAAGTACTTTTATTAATAGGATTAGGATTTGCAGCTTCTAAATACAAGCTGCCCTTCTCGTTGGAAGACACTTTTAATTTGATTGAATAAGAATTGTCTTTCTGAAACATTAATCTTTTACTTGTGGATTCGAGTGTTTTTATTTCTCGTCCGTGGACTCGAACAAAACACAAAAAAGGGACGGTGATCCTTTTTTTTTTCATTAATAGACTTCCGTTATGTCAGTTTCCTTGGTAATTCTCTCTATGTTTATCAATAATATTTTTTTCATCAGTATTTCCTTAAATATTTTATAATTTTCTGGAAATGGAATGCTTTAGTCATATCAAAGTGATTTTTTTTTCACTTGCAAAAATCATACTAAAGTTCAGCCACATTAAAAACCTCATATAGAGTTGAGAAACAAATTATGTTGTTATGAATGTTTGTCAGAACAAGCATCATACGTGCTGAAGACGTCCGTTATAGAAAACACCCGGAATAAAATCGCCAGGGTTTGCTAAACATTTTAGGATGCTTTTTGTGACGAAGCTATGAGTGAATGTTGCTTCCTGGGTCAGTTTAATTAATGGGTCGGGCTATAGTTATTGTTTAACTAATTGTGGGCTGTGGTTGTAACTGAAGCAATCGCTAATTAAGAAAAAAATTATTAAATTAAGAACAGTTAAAGTAGAGTTTAAATACTATACAAGGAGAGAATGAACTGGAAATGTATAAAAATGGAGCGTCTCTAGCTATGAAATCAATTCTCGATTGAAATTTAAAAAAAAAAAAAAACAAACAATATCGCAAGTAGACACAGAGAAATGCCCACGAAGCCATGTTTTTGCAATCCCACACTCGAAATTATTAAAAAATGCTGTAGGAATTGCAATTAAAAATATTTTTTGTTTTGAAATATATTAAAATAATATATTTTTTATTTTA
>Ga0325411_1004925_pt1 | contig 14901 bp, 5 predicted proteins | sample PopdelMetagenome_13_FD_206181 | JGI IMG/M metagenome (GOLD analysis project Ga0325411, IMG submission 206181) | Populus deltoides microbial communities from Bellville, Georgia, United States - Xylem-PdIQD-R4 | ecosystem: Host-associated > Plants > Phyllosphere > Stem > Wood/Secondary xylem... | reverse complement strand
CCACACACCATTAAAAAAAAAAAAAAAACTTGTATAGTTATCTTTAGATTTATGGCTTAAAGTTTTTTCTTTTTTTTTTTTTGTCAACTCTAATAGTATCTTTACTCTTTAGATAAGCTTGATGAGCTCGGATGTCGAACTAGATTAAATTCATATCTAAACGATTTAAGGATGTAACCCCCACGCAAGTTTAGTTTATTCAATGAAATTTAATTAAAAAAAAATCTAAATATTGGCTTTAAGATTTGAACCCACAAAGTTATATGTAAAAAAAGAAAGAAAGAGTAAATCATTTTTAATTATTAGGACAACTCCTTGAATTTTTTAGTGCATAAATTTTTTTTTTTTTGGATTCGAGAAAACCCTATTTCTTAAAAAGCGCACTTTATGAGTTCAGGTGAATGAGTAAAACCTCGATTGTTTCATGTTTTTACAAAAAGTACAAGCTCTGACTTAAATTTAAAACATGTTGTACAGATTTCAAATCTTTTATCACCATACTACGTCTGTTGGGGACATAAAATCCTCACATGAGCTATAGATTAGACTAGAAATCGTGTACGGTTGAACCTTCATAGTTGAATAATATCCCACATGTTATTATTTTGTATTAAAAATGGTTTGATATTTTGGGCCTCGAAGAAGCCTGACCTCAAGTTATCATTATCCCACATGTCACTATTCGCATCGACGTGATGCTTCATAACACAGAGAATATCATCATCATAAAAAAAATCAATTTGTGTGTATCCCATTCCCAAGATATATCTATTTAACACCAATCACTCATCTAGGAAAATGCTTCTAATATAAGATTCAACGTCACGGCCAACGAAAGGGAAAGCAACCCCACATTTCGGATGAGTTATTTGGAAGGAAAAAAAAAGTCTAAATTTGTGAAATGAATACGTTATCTAATAGTATGATAATTATAAAATTTAATTAATTTTTATAAATCCGAACTGATTACACTAAAGAAAAAAATATTATCGTTACTAAAATATTCTAACTAAAATGCATTTGTTTTGTTTTAAATAGTTAAAATTTTATTATATTTAAACTAGTAGTGGTTTATGTATTGAGTGAATACAAGTTTATTATTTATTATAATGAATTAAATCCTCATAAAAAAATTCAAGACCAATCCACTTCCAATTATTTTTGAATTGACAACTTTAAACTAGTCAAAATAAATTTATTCCGTGTAAAAGAAGGACATGCCATGTTTTTTCTTTCTTCAAGGCAACAATCATCTAACTAAAAACTATTAATTGATAACCTTAATGACTCTCCCTCAACACCTTTCTTTAAATATTGTACTAGTGATATTTTTTATTCATGCATTTCATTTTTACTTTGGTAAAAATATATTTTATGAGAAGTATTATTTTTTAAAGGGTTGTTTTGAAGTGTGGTAGCGGTTGTTTTTCAAAAAACAATTGCTAAAAAATACATCAAAATAATATTTTTTTTTTATTTTTAAAATTTATTTTTGACATTAGCACTTTAAAACAATCCAAAAACACTAAAAGAATTAATTTGAAGCTAAAAGTATCAAATTTTCATGAAAAAATAAATTAAACTATAACCCTAAACGGTCACTAAGTAAAAACCCAATTATGATCGTGAAAGCAAGATTTGATTAAAAGATTAAAAAAATACATAAATCAATCATTTCTATGCATCTATATGGAAAAGTGTAATAAATTTGAGAAAATTATATAAAATTCTTACATCAAAAAAGTTTTAAAATAGATATATTATTCTCATGAAATATTAAAGAACAAAGTTTTATTTTAAAAAAAAATAAATATGAAGCTAATACATATTTAATCATGAAGTAATCAATAGTACCATCATAAAATAGCCATAAGTAAGCTCATTTAGATGATATGTTATCTTTTGATTCACTTTCTAGCCACCTCTAGTGGTTATAAAGTTAGACTATGAGTTCCTAGATTTTAAAAATCTATTTTTTAATTTATTTTTATTTAAAAACATCTCGAGTTTATCCTATACATCAATAAACTCGATTCAAAACCAGTAAAAGCTTAAAATGACCTTTAAAACTGTTATCCAACTAAAAAAAAAATTATATGTCCTAATATACTTTTCACAACATGTTTAAAGAAAAATACTATTTCCATTAAATTCCTCTTTCTAAGACAAATCTATTGATACCAAATCAATCTTTTTGGTAATCAAAATATAACCAACCAAACAATTTCTCTCTCCTCTCCTAATTTTTAGCAACTCCCTCACCCCTATAAAATTCTAAGAATTGAATTGTTAAACAAATAAAGTTCATGACTAAGATGTAAAACCCTTAAAATGCAAGCATAAAAACTAAATAAGTAAAACTTTATGGACCAAATTGTACTTTTTGTGCCTTATAAATAGTAAAAAGGAAAAAATAGGTTGTTTCTTTTCATTTGTGTTAAATTTCATCCTTTTTTAAAAAATATATTTTTATTGATAAAATTAAGTTATATTTTACACAATTAAGCATCAATTTAATGTTGTATTACTCATAATAATATTTTAGATATTAACCCTTATACAAGTTTTTTTATCCTTACATTAAAAGTTAATAATATATTTTCTTAGCAGAAATAAGTTTTAAATATTTTTTAAATATAAGCCAAAATCCTTTGAAATTTCACAAACTGATTGTAAAATCCATGCAATACGTTTGTATTTTTAAACATGCAAAAATATTTTTTGAATTTGTTTTCTCAAATGCAGGGAAACCTTTTTTTTTTAAGAAAAAATAAATATTTTTTATTATTATTTCTTAAGGCTTTGTTTGGCAAAAACTTATTTTTTTTCTTTAAATAAAACTTCTAAAATAGGCTTAAGGGCATGTTTGCCAAACATACGAAGCTAGAAAATCCTTTAACAAAAAATTTGAAAACCAAACAAGGCCTTACCTAAATGACTCGAATTTGACGTGATCTAGATGACCCAAAATCTTTGGTTTGACTATTAAATGAACCAAAAACACTAGTTTGACCTAAAAAAACAAACCAAAACCAAAATCACAACCCAAAACATATCAAACTCGCAAAAACATAGGATCATGAAATGTTTTGTAAAAAACGGATCAAAACCCAGAAAAACTTATGAACATGAAAAAATACCCAGTAAGCATGAATCAAAATCCATACAAGATATGAACAAAACAAAGATATAGGCATGTTGGAAATCAATCACCGAACCATAATCAAACATCAATGATTATCAACCAATAATCATGATTTGATCAAAATAGGTTTTGGTGAAGAAAAACAAAACCATAGGATTAAAACTAAAAAAAATAGTTATTGATGTAAATTAACCCTTAATTATTGATTAATCAAATCTCACAAAGTTGTTGGTATAAAGGATCAGACCAAAACCAGTTAAAATCACAGGGCTAAGATAATGTGCTCTTGAAGAACACGAAGAATAGAAACCCAAGAAAAACCAACTACTGCCCATCCCTATAAAATGTATTTTTTACCTCTAAACTCACTGCTTTCAATCCTAACAAACCACATTACCAATACCAAATATATTTGAATTCAAAGAATTCATCAGATCATTAAAATTATGAAGTTCAACTTTTTAAAACTGTCAAATTAAAATTGCAAGCATATTCAACAATTCAGAGCTCAAAACTAACATTTTAACATCTAATAGGCTTTAACCAAAACCAAAAGGCAATAACATGTATTAGCCAACACAGAAAAACATCACAAACCTTACCACCATAATTGACAGATTTCAAAACCATTTTATTTCATCAAAATCAATCCAACAAACAACATTTAGGTATTCAAGAGCATCAACAATCAACTTAAAGCAAGATTTAAACAATAAAAATAATATTTTTACGTATTAAAGAGTATGCATGCAAAAGCTCATAAACAAAGTAAACCATGCATAACTGATAAAAATTAAACTTCACTGTCGCATGTGGGCGATCGGCTTGAGGTTTCAAGGAGTCACCACCTAGTTGTGGCTATGAAAGATATTTACACCCTCAGCTCATCTTACTTGAGGCCAGCTGCATCGCGTGGTCTTCATTAATTTAAAGGTTTTGATGAGTTTCTAATCGATAGTCAATCTATGGCCCAAAAAATTTTTACTCTTATGAATAAATCTGTCATTTTGAATTTATTATAGGCTCGTATGCCCAAATAAATTCTTATAGGAAAGGTCTATGTAGGTGGCTTGACAGGGTTGAACTATTATGAAAGACGAAAGGGTTTTCCAAAACTCATGTGATGTGGTGAAAAACACTTCCAATTAAAATTGGTAAAAATTCATAATAATTCTAAGAATTTTATGACCAACTTATAGTATTTAAATATCAGTCTACTTATAAGTCCTACATTTATACCAAAATGTTAACCATTAACTCTCATGAATTAAAATTTAAAGAGGTTATTGAAATATTGGTCAAGTTCTCATGGATTTAATAAATTGGTTATTAAGCCCAAAAATACATGCAAAGATATTTTTTTATATAAAAAAATGCTAAAACTCACCATATATTTTTATTTCTTTTTAAATATGATTTTTCATTATATTTATTTCTGAGAGACTTGACCGTATGCACATCAAATAATACACTTTTTTATATTTTTGAAATGAGAAGATTTTTTTTTTGAAATTTCAGTGAAAATGGGTATTTTAATACTAAACCCGCATCTTATAGTGTAAGTATACAACTACGATATTAAATAAAAGTGTTGTAAAAAGGTGTGAGAGACTCACAAATAATTTTACATTGGACTTAAAAGTTTTTGGAATTTATTTGGGTCAGTTTGACAAAACCCATTTTTATTCATAAATAAAGTAGTCAAAATAAGTCTAAGGCCTAGTTATTAAACCTGGCCCAACCCGGCGGGTCGACTTGGGACCTGGTCGACCTGATGGTTGGACCGGTCTGGGTTTAATAAAAGAATGGTCGGGGCAACAACCCGACAAAACCCGGTTGGCCTAGCTGGTCAACCCATGACCCGGGCAACCCGGACGAACCCGGGCGGAATTTAAAACCCATTAGTATATATATACTCTATGTTACCAAGAAAAAAGTTATGTTTTTTCAATGTGGGATAGAAAACCTTTTGGTTTAAATACTTCAACTTAAAGGGATAACATAGTATCTTTTCAACGTGGGATTTGAAGCCCTTTCGTATATATACTCTATATTTCCATGAAAAAAATTATATATTTTCAATGTGGAATTTGAAACTTATTAATATATATACTCTATATTTCCATGAAAAAAATTATATATTTTCAATGTGGAATTTGAAACTTATTAATATATATACTCTATATTTTCAAGAAAAAAGTTATATTTTTTCAATGTGGGATTTGAAATCCATTAGTGTATATACTGTATGTTCCCAAGAAAAAATTTATGTTTTCTCAACGTGGAATAAAAAACTTTTTGATTTAAATACTTCAACTTATAAGGATAACATAGTATCTTTTCAATGTGAGATTTGAAGCCCTTTCGTATATATATTCTATGTTCCCAAGAAAAAAATATGTTTTTTTAATGTAGGATTTGAAACTCATTAGTATATATACTCCATATTCCCAAGAAAAAAGTTATTTTTTCAATGTGGGATAAAAAACATTTTTTGTTTAAATACTTCAACTTAAAAACTTAACATAATATCTTTTTAATATGAGATAAATTTGTTTTTAATTTTTTGATCCATATAAACCACATTACCAAGAGAAAACATGTTTGGATAAAAAACATTAACAAATATCACTAAAACATCATGAAAATGCAATAGATTTTAATTTGAAAAACTACCAACTTATGAATAGCCTATGTATCATACAAATTTTAGTTCAAAACTAGTATCTTGACACTTAAAGAACTTAATCAAAACCCAAGAACCTATGAATTAACCAACATAAAACCAACTACTGTCACATTTCCAACTTCTTTGTTCTACTTCATTCCATCAAAACCAAACACACGAACACCTCATAAACATCCTAGTAACAATAATAATAAACTCAAAACAAGATTATGAAAAAAGAACTATATATTTTTAGCACCAAACTAAATGCAAGCTTAAAACCATATGACATTAAAAAAAATACCAAGACACCAATTTTTCACATCCAACACATAAATATACTGAGAGAAAAACATTGCATTACATAGTAAACGTAAGGTTTTGAATTCGATAGGCCTCATGGACTCCACTTTCAAAGTTTGTAAAAGTATACCTTCCGAGTTTGAAATCTTCAATGGAAGTAGACTTGTGTTGATGCTTTTCTTTCTTCTTGTCTCTAAACCCACCAAGGCCAAACCTTTGAACCTTTACTAAGTTCTTGAACTTAATATTGAATCCCTTATACCTTAGCCAAATTTTCTTCCCTTTTTTTTTTGTCAAATTACCTCTTATTTTATAAGCTGATTTAGAGCTTTTAGATGAGTTTGTTAAGGTTCTAACAAACCAAAACTAGGCTGGTTTTACCAAAAGATAGATGGTTTTGGATTTAAGTGGTTTTAATCAAACTTGAAGGTTAATGTGAAATGTTTCAACCCCTTTGATCTTGAGAGAAGTTTTCTCAACATTTGATAAGAAACCTTTGGGAATTTTTAAGTGTGGACACATGACAAAGTTAGGTGCTTTTTGTTCAAATGAGTATCTCAGTCAAGGTTGACTAGGTTTGCCACTTTCAAAGCTTCGTTGAAGCAATTCCAATCTCATCATCATTAAATACCACCTGAAGTTGAGAGAAGGGGTGCATATCTTTTGTTTGGATCTAACCTTGTTCAATTTTGAGGTTTATAGCTTTACATTGACTCGTTTGAAGGTGTCAACTCAATCAGTGCAGAATCTAAAAATTGAGTGACGGCTGATTAGGGACAAGATGTTAGGGACTTCTATGGAAAAATTAGGATGTAAACGTCTAATTTCATGGAAAAGAAGTTGTAGAAGGGATGTTCCTCTTCCATTTGCAAAATATTACATGCCATTTGATGGTCTAGAACTCTACAACAAGCTCTTGAAAGGTATTAACTTGATCATTGCGAACTGTTAAGGAAAAGGATGAATAAAGGTTGAACGACACATCATTTGGGTTAAATCCCTAGCAATTAAGGTTTTTAATTTGGATCTGATAGAATCATTTTAGTCTCTGTTCTTTCAATTGTGGCACATGCACCCTTAATTGACATAAAAACTTTTAATTATATGCAATTTAACCTTCGCCAAACTCAAATATTAACCCTGAAGTTTAGCGTCATTTTCATCTTGGTCTTTGATTTCTGATTTGTGCATTTAGACCCTTAATTGACCATAAAACTTTCAATTTTCTTCAATTTAGCCATTGATTTAGCTAATTTCAGCCTTTGAAGTCTCACATCTTTTACGATTTGGTTCTTGGTTTTGAATTTCTTCACTTAAACCCTTAATTGGCTAAAAAAAACATTTACAATTAAGCCATTGATTTAACCGATTAAACTTTTCAAAGTTCAATTTTAGGCCCCAAACTTCAATTTCTGCTAATTAACACCTAAATTTATTAAAAAAATAATTTTTCTTACAATTAAGTCCTCAATAAAATTAATTAAGTCTTTCAAAATCCTTAATGAGTCCTTACTTATCCAAATTTGTATTTCTTTACCCCAAATACAAATATTCTCACCAATTGGGCCTTTTATCAATCAAAATCGGGTTGTCAATTTTACCAATCTTGTACATTCTAGTCCTCCAACTTTTCCACTTATTATTTTGGTCATTCTCCACCAATTTGGGGAATCTTTTAAGCTTTTTTCATGTGTATCCTCTTATATTTTTTTTATTTTTTTTTCTTTTCTTGATTTTTTATGCGTAAAAGAAAAACGGTAACAACATTCACATAGCATAACACAAATAAAACAAAGCCTATTCCAATGGTCCTTAGTGAAGTCATAATTATATCGTACCCTTCGTGAGAACGCGACGTCGTGGTAACCCTTCCTATACAGGTTAAGAGGTCTTTTGTTAGATAAGAAGTCGCCACTTAGTATTATGGCTACTAGGAACCCTAACTGGCCTTTAGAGATTTTAAGTAACGACTAGTTGTGTAAAGAGAAGGTATTAACACCCTTAATATGCCTTACTTTAGGTAAGTTGCATTGTTTTTCTTCGTTTGTGGTTGCTATGTCGGATGATGTTTCTATTCCTATCAGTGTATTTATGATGAGCTTTCTATGATGAGCAAACTTTGGTTTTTTAGGTCAAGAACTTGGTTTGAAAGATGTCTAAATAAAACAGATTTTTTTAAAGCTTATGCACTGCAAATGAACCATAGTTAGAAATCAAAAGAGATTTGATGATTTTCATTTCTCTTTTGTCTTTAGTATTTTAGATGTCCATGACTATTATACCATGGGACACAGGTTGAAATGTTCTTAATTATCATTAAGACGTCTTTCATGATAAACTTGAAATTCTTGGTTATTGTGTCATTCCAAATAATATTTCAGATAAAACACCTTGTAATTTTTATCTTTCTGATCTTTAGAGGAAGGTGCTCAACCCTTGATAAGAACCCACTAAGAAAGTTGGTAAATAAGGTGCATATTTTTTGTTTGGATCTAACCTTGCTTAATTTGAAGGTCTATAATTTTACATTTATTTGTTTAAAGTTGTTAACTCAATTAGCCCAAAACTGCCTAAAGAAGAAGATAAAATCTATTCCAAACAGTACGTTTTGAACATGAACCAGACAATGTGTCATCTAGGTTAACTGCAAAGAAATTAGGGTTTTTTGAACTTGGGATTTTGCCAAAATTCAATTTAGTACATAAACTCTCAAATCTTCTAATATTAGGGTTTTTAACTTCTAATTTTGTGCGATTTTGTCCTTGTCAAATTCAATTACCAACCCAAAGTTTAACGTTTTTTTCATTTTGGTATTCGATTTCTAATCTATGCAAATTTACCCTCTATTGACCGTTTATCTTTTAATTTTCTTCAACTTGGTCCCTTGATTTTGCTAATTTCAGTTCCTGAAGTCGCATGCCTTTTATATATTGGTCCTTGATTTTAAATTTCTTTAATCAAATCCTTAATTTCCCATTAAAAATTAATATTTATGCAATTAAGCCTCTGATTTCACCAAATTAGTTTTTCAAAACTGCAATTTAATCATCAAACTTTAATTTCCTCCTATTAAAGCCCAAATTTAACTCAAAAATCAAATTTTCTTGCAATTAAACCCTTAATAAACTCAATTAAACCTTGAAAATTTCAATTGAGTCCATAAACATCCAGTTTTGTATTTGCTTTCCCAAATTCAATTTTTTGATTTAATGGGGGCCTTCACCAGTCCATATTGGGTTGCTAATTTTCCAACACACACACACACACATATATTAAAAAATACAAAAAAAGAATCACAAAAAGTAAAAAAGAAAGAAAAATACAATTAGAGATAAAATTAAACAAATAATGAATCTTAACAAAAAAGCTAGGACTTGGCAGAACAATTCAAAAAGTTCAGGAATAATTTTGAGGAACAATTAATGATGATTAAAGAAAAATATCAAAATTAATTGAATTTACATGAATTGAAAGAACAATAATTAAAATGAAAAAGATAAAAAAGTTTGAAGATCTTATTAATTTAATCAGGGACTTAATTGAAGAGAAAAACTATAATTAAAGTTAATTTAACAAAAAAATAAAATTAAAAAATTAATATAATTTAATCGACTTTACTGGTTTAAAGATAATCAAAGTAATAGTTAAAAAAATTCAAATATAAAATTAAAAAAAATATATTCTACGTTTTGTAAGGTAATAGATTGTCGCACTCAAATTGACTCCATTTCCCCATGGAAAGTAGAAACTTAGATTTACAGGGAGAGTACTCACCAATCACTTGAACCAAGGCATGACTGAATTTCTCTATCTTTCTTTGGTTTAAAAAAGACGAGTGGCAAATAGATTATCTTAAGCTTAGTACAAAGCACTTATTTTAAAGTACTTCTAAACTTAGCTGCCTTTCCTAATATTTTGATGTGATCCTGAAAAATAAAATATGGTTGCCGTGACATGTTTAAATATTAAATAGTATTTAAGAGTATAATAATAATTATTTTTTAAAATATTTTTTATTTAAAAGATATATTAAAATAATAATTTTTATTTTAAAAAAATTATTAAAAATTAAAATATTAAAAAAATATATAAAAATTAATTTTAAATAATTGTTTTTTTTTTAAAAATTTTTTTTACCGGAAACGTAATACCAAACAGGAATAGAAGGGCTATATCATAAATCTTTGATCCAAAACGTGGGATTACCCAAGATCTTGTAATAATAATAATAATAATACTCATGTTTTGTCTTAATTCTTAAACAAACAACAAAAAATTCTCTCATTTTCTTGAAGGGGGATTAGCAAGCTCTTCATCAATGTTGATTGTCAGAAGGGTATGGCATAAACTGGTTAGGAGCTCCACCCCACGATTTCTCTACCCGTATCCCGCTCCCGCTCTATTAAGGGCCCCCAAACTTCCTTTCACTGGTTACACTCCTAACTCTATCAACGTGAGTGACTATATATTTAATTTGTTAATAGCTTTGTTTTGGTGAAATTAGTTAAATGACTGTTGGGTTTGGTTTTTGTAGATCAAGATTGAGAGTAATTTGGGTTGGCGTTTGTTTTCAAGTCAAGCTTTGGCTGATCGGGGGATGAGTGATAGAATAGTTGATGTGCCTTTAGCTCAAACTGGTGAAGGTATTGCTGAGTGTGAACTGCTCAAATGGTTTGTGAAAGAGGTAATTGAATGAAAACAATGATTGATGAAGTTGTAAATTTATTTCTTTGTTTTTGTGTTAATTTGTGAGTTGCTGCTGGTTTTCAAGTCGTCAGTTTGGTGAGTTTCAAATTGTCTTTATAAGTGATAGGAAAGATGGCAACGTGCTTGTTGTTGTGGTAGGGGGATGAAGTTGAAGACTTTCAACCACTATGTGAAGTCCAGAGTGACAAAGCGACTATTGAGATAACGAGTCGTTACAAAGGAAAAGTTGCTCAATTTCAATACGTTCCAGGAGATATTGTAAAGGTGAGAATTTATTGATTTACTGCTCATTGGTTTGGTGAAGAAAACATGTTGACATTTTGTAGATTAATAATAATTTCATTTTATGTGTTTCGGTTTGCCTGTGTGAGAAATGGCGTGGGATACTAAAGATGAAATTAGCAACCTTCTTGAGGTGGGAGACATGAATTTGGGAATCTATTGGAATTCACTTTGAAACTATGTCAAACAAATAAGATTTTTACGACTTATGAAATGTGGTGTTATTTTGTTAGACAGACTGGGTAGCAGAAGCACATGCTTGTGTGAACTTAATTCAGGCCACAATGGCAGAGCTGGCTCCATTTCTCATGGGGAGGAAAAAGATAGGGTGGGTGTGCTTTGCACAGTGATGGGGGTGTCAAAAACTTGAAATTAGTCATGGAAGAAGTAGAGGGAAAAAAAAAATACCATATAGCTTTTGTGCATGTGTATTGATATTTTGAATTTCTGGTAATGTATGATCCATGCAGGTTGGAGAGACTCTTCTTAAAATGGTTGTTGAGGGAGCTCAAGTTCCACCACAGAAACATGATGTTACTGAAAATATTGTTTCTCATTGTTCTGAGGGTGAGGTAAATAAAAATAAAACTTGTGGAGTCCTGTCAACACCAGCTGTGCGACACCTTGGTAAGCAATATGATATAAATCTAAATGATGTCCATGGATCTGGTAAAGATGGGAGGGTATTAAAAGAAGATATAATTAAACACGCTATTCAGAAAGGAATCATTAAAGATTCCTCTGGCTTTGAGAATGCTGATTCTGGAGACCAGTTTTTGAGAGGTGAAGAGGACTACTCATACGTGCCAGCTGAATTAGGCTCACAACACGGTGATCAGACAATTCCTCTAAGGTAATATTAGAAGCTAATGTGAACTGAAAACCTTTTTCCTATCATTTTTTTTTAAGAAGGGGGTAGGAATGTACAAGACTACTTTCCTTAGCATTTTACTCTTCACCAAATAACCAATTTTTGTTTTTTAAATGATAGGATTAGGATAACATAGCAATTCTTATATTGCAGAGGTGCTAATTTTCCCTGCTATTTTAATCATAATGATAGATCAATTAATTTGGTATCCAAGCCATAAGCCAGGCAGCCACAACCATTTACTGCAAGCCCATGTTTTGATTTCAGTCCATAACAAGCATATGCTGGTTTTGATTGCCTAGCATTGTGAATAGGTGCACCTAAAGGTTCATGCGTGCATAGTTTGTCTAATAGCTTTTATTTATAAGTTGCTTATGAGATTGTGTTTACAGGTTCTAGCTGTAGACTTCATTTTACAAGCAACAGTTAGAGATCCACTTATGTACATGTAGTTATGTTAAATGATAATAGGATTGCTACAGATGAAGTTCTTTTACGTTGGAACTGTATAAAGAAAATCAGACATATCTTGTGAATTCAATGGTCTAGTTTTACATGGGGTGGAAGAACACGTGTATTGTAAATCTTGTCCTGTGAGATATCATAACCTTTAATTTTAAATGCCAAAATTATCCTGTGATACCCTTAACCTTTTTACTGCAAAACTGTGATTGAAATCTTATTCTTTTACAGTAAAGTCTAAACCCTTACCTTAAAAACAAAAGCCCCCCTCCCCCCCAATACTCATTTGTGTTAGTGTAGAGTCACTAGACAGTTATTTTTCAATTCCATGTGCTAAAACTCTTAAAGAATACTTGTTTATTAGCCAAAACACTTTAAATTTAGTGTTGAGGCAAAATAATTGCCTGCTTTATTTTTTTTTTTCAGGGGATTCCAACGCACAATGGTGAAAACAATGTCAATGGCTGCAAAAGTTCCACATTTTCATTATGTAGAAGAGATAAATTGTGATGCATTGGTGGAGCTTAAAGAAAGTTTCCAAAACAATAACACCGAACCAGGTGTGAAGCATACTTTCCTTCCATCTTTGATAAAGTCACTTTCAGTGGCCATCAGCAAATATCCATGGATTAATAGTCGCTTCAATGAGGACTCAATGGAGGTCATCCTGAAAGGTTTGTTGATTTATTCTTCTTTGCTGCTGCAATGTTGTTTACTGCTTCTATTTTCTGATGGGCACATGTTCAATGAGTGGTAAAAAACAACTATTTACAGTAGGCTTTCCAGTATACGAGCACTATAATTCTTGCTTGCGAAAGCATTTCTTCTCAAAGTAATTTAAACTTGTAATTTTGGTGTCCTTTGCAAGTCTTTCAAGGATCTAACAAAGCTGGAACCAGATCCATCGTCAACAAAAGTGTAAAATGAGACAGACATTTATAGATTATAGATTCACTGGTCTTGACTGCTTATAAAACCAATATAAAATTTATCCTACTTCCATATGAGATGGATGTATCCTGCAGAAGCTCTACATTTGGCTCTACAAGGATGTATTTATGTGCTTATATTTCTTGCCAATGGAGGAATTGTTCTGATGTAAAATAATTGTTGCTTCTTTGAGATCTGTTGATCAGAATGTTGCTTGGATTATGTTGAATATTCTTATTGATATCCTTAACCCTCTTTTCTAATTAATCGTGGTCATAACAACTGTTGAATGTCATAGGTTCCCACAATATTGGAATTGCCATGGCTACTCCATCTGGTCTAGTTGTACCCAATATAAAGAATGTTCAGTCTCTTTCCATCTTGGAGGTTAGTTTCATTGTCTCCTGTCTGTTATTTATGTACACAACTATCTTCTATTTCACTCTGCTTGATTGCTAGCAGCTTCTTGCTTGTGTTCAAGTAATAAAATGGGATTTCAAAGTATTGAGTTTGACTTCAAACTTTGCTTCCATACTTAATAGTTAAGGTGAGAGATATAATTTGATAGATTTGATAATGAAAGTTAGAATGTTATAAACCACACGAATTCATATTGAAATCAGTAATTTTTTTAAGGTTGCATCTTGCTTTATATGCATACTTACAATTAGGTTCATCCATAAATGTAGCAAGAATGACACAATGCCTAATTTTTCCTTTTCGGAATCTGTCTTGTTTATTCTCAATGCGTTTACTTTCGTGTACTTCTCCTCAAAACACCTTTTGTTTACCTCCCTTTCTCTGGCATTGTTGACAATGTCCACCTATGTATTTAGATAACAAAGGAGCTTTCGCGGTTGCAACAATTGGCCTTGGCTAATAAGCTTAACCCTGAGGATATAACTGGTGGAACAATAACACTAAGCAACATTGGAGCAATTGGTGGGAAGTTTGGTGCTCCCATCCTCAACTTGCCTGAAGTGGCAATTATTGCAATTGGCCGAATTCAGAAAGTGGCTCATTTTGCAGATGATGGAAATGCATATCCTGTATCAGTTATGACGGTAAGCAATGTTTCAGTTACTTCTTTTTTATTTGCTTCAGAAAAGTAAAGCACTGTCCATGTATAGGACAATCTTACTATAAACTGGGCATGCTATTTCAAACAATAATTAGAGAACTCTTGTGACAAAAAGGGCTAAAACAACGGCTTTTATGGCGTTTCATTATTGTATCTGATCATCTGCCTCTTTTCTCAGGTAAATATTGGTGCAGATCATAGAGTTTTGGATGGGGCGACTGTTGCAAGATTTTGCAATGAGTGGAAACAGTTGATTGAAAAACCAGAGCTGCTCATGTTGCTTATGAGATGACTTCCTTGACTGGTTGCGAGATGACTTCCTTGACTTATGTCATCTCCTGGGGGGGGAATTGTAATTTCTGGAAATCGTATTCAAGAAGATTTAAATCCATGAATTGTAAGTTCTGGAAATCGTATTCAATAAGATTTCAATCATGAATAATAAGTGCGCG
>Ga0325411_1004924_pt1 | contig 14904 bp, 13 predicted proteins | sample PopdelMetagenome_13_FD_206181 | JGI IMG/M metagenome (GOLD analysis project Ga0325411, IMG submission 206181) | Populus deltoides microbial communities from Bellville, Georgia, United States - Xylem-PdIQD-R4 | ecosystem: Host-associated > Plants > Phyllosphere > Stem > Wood/Secondary xylem... | reverse complement strand
TCGGTTGCTATTTCTATTTTCTTTTTTCTTTATATATATATATATATATATATATATATATATATATGACCTTTTCTACTAGGCTAGTAAGCAAGGATGTTTTAAATTATCATAACAAGACAAAAAAAGCTTATTGATCATACGTGTTTAAATTTATAAACATAAAAACTAATAACTCATGGCAAATATGTTTTCAGCACAAATATAATTACAAGAATAGTAGAATTCATATTAAGTATATTGTAAATTTAAAGGAAACTTATTGGTAATTTAAGAATTCGTTTTTTTATCCCTAAATCAATTGCTTCAGTGCTATTTCAATTACTAGAACCAAAAAGATATTTCACAGTGCGAACATCTTTATAAATATTGTCAAGTTAATTCAGAGAGTCAAAGATGGAAGAAGAGAAAGAAAGAACCATTATCTTTCAAAGTAAAAACCTTTTCATCTTCTAATGAGTTATGTCCTTATATATATAAGTAGAGGAATCGATTACTTTTTTTAGTAACTCCTTTAAATATTTGGACCAGACTTATCTTTCATGGGTGGGCTAGGCCTAACTCAATAAGCAACATATCTCACTCGCCCATAAAGGACGAGATCTATCTAATACATTATATTTTAAACTTGCACAAAAATTTCATACTTGACGAACAAACTATGCGACCTGAAGCACACAGTACAAGGAGCTCGAATATATACACCTAATACATGTTATATAGGAGACATCAACCTTATAATTAGTTACTCTTTAAAGTGTACTATTATACCCTAAGCATTTTTAGTTACATATGACTGAATATAATTCAATCCCTTAAGAATTTCACACTTAATCAATCCTTACAATTACAAGTATTCTAAATCACATTAAACATATTCGAGTGATATAATCTCGGCCAGTGAATACGAGTAACAAGTGTAGAACTAAAATTACCTTTTCTTTCGTTCTCATATCAATCAGATCTGAATTAACTCGCTTTCCTAGGAGTATTTCTTTAAGTCGAATCATTCCATGACCATAGGATATGCTATTAAAGTAACGATCATTTACACATCACCTCATGATACAATTAAAAGTCATAAAGGGTAAGATTTTAAGATCTTATACATGATCTCCAGGACTCACATAATAAAGAAGCAGAGATCCATCTTTTATTTCTGTAATGGACGTTAGCACATGTAGTATGAAATACATGTTATAGTGGAGCTTACTTTTTATTTGCTGAAGACAAAGAGTGTATGTCGTTGCTCTCCTTGTTAGAGGAAATACACCATACAAGTCTTAGTCTTGTTGTAAAAAAAATATAGACTTCAAATAAGAAATTCTCATTTGCTCACTACTTAGTGGTAGATGAATAATTTTATACTCGACTTCAATCATAATAGATACATGAATTATGGGAATTCATTCATGTTAATTCTTTTATTTAAGAACCTTATCTTGGTCCCAACCAATGTGATTTTTTAATAATTTATTTGAGTTAAAATTGCTCTCATTTTGTCCAAGTCGTCTATTGAGCATTAAAACTCAAATAGTCTTATCTCTACTCACCTTACAAGCACTAAAGGTAATTGCTCATGTGAGTGAGCCAATCTAAGTCTATCGACATACTTTAACAAATTATACTACATGATACTCACAATATATTCCATAAAAAAAATGAATAACATGATATCATTATCATTAGTAATGCTGGACTTTGAACAACATAAATAGAAGCATCATCCTTAATAGATACATTAACGGTGTCTAACACCATAAAACCATTTAATATAAAATCAAAACAATAAAAAATATTCCAGATATATTTTCACATAACAACCAACAAAAATAATATAAAAGCCTAATTCTAGTAAAGCAAGAACATACACAAGATTTTGTCGAACTTCAGGAGCATAGAGTATGTCATGAAGATAAAGTGTGGGACTGCCCTGCAAATCCAGTTACTGGTACCGATCCCAACATGGGCAGAGATAGGGGGGCTGGCAGGGGCCCGACCCCTGCAAAGAAATTTTTTTTCCAGCCCCTCCCTTAACAATATTTATATTTTTAACTTAAATAATAAAACAACTAATATTTTGGCCCCCCTTAATTTTATTTTCTGGTTCTGCCCCTAGATCCCAAGCACAACAGCAGAAGCATGATTCCCCATGTATATGTATCTACTTCCCTTTGAAATTAAACAAAATTCCACAAAGATTGTTCGATCCCTTACTATGTGGTTAGTTGCTCCTGAGTCTTTGGCTTAGTGCAATCATGAGCAAAGTGACCAGGTTTACCATAATTGAATAATTCATATTCTTGTCTTTTTTACCGTCGTATTTTTCATGCTTGCGCTTATATCCACCATTACTTGCTTCTATTCCTTTCTTACCATATTTAGGACCCTTACCCTTGCTCTTTTTATGTTTAGAGCCATATGTTTTTTGCATTTTAGTCTCATATATAAAAGCCTCGTTTATAGGCTTTTCAGCGAGAAATCAATCTTCTTCAAGCTCAACATGATGAGCAACATTATCAATTGTGTTGATGTTGTCATTGTGGGTAAGGTTAATACGTATGTGTTCCCAATTGCTTGGCAAAAAGCATATCACAGCTTGGACTTATTGTTCATCAGTCATCTCATGCCCAACACCTCTTAATTCTCCAATCATGTTAGACATGACCGTAAGATGCTGCCTCATTGTCTAATTTTTACGCTTCTTGTAACCATCAAATTTGAGGGTTAATTGACGAAGTCTAGTAGTGGAGGTTCTCCTATACTGAATCTTCACTACATCTCAAACTGTTTAGGCTGAACGATGCCTTTCAAAACACAGCATTATATCATTTCTCATGCTGCTCAACATTAGAATACGAGTTACATGATCCTTGCGCTTATAGGTTTGATATGCTTCTATATCAAACTTGTGCTGAGTAGTGTTTCCTTGCTCAGGTTTAGCCATCAGTTGAGTAATTGTTTCCAACATTTCTTGCTCTTCTAAGAGATACTCAATCTTATGATGCCAAACATCGTAATTCTTTTCACTTTTTTTTGTCTTCATAGTTCAAATCAGCAATAATACTTTTAGATGCAGTTATATCAAGCGTCATTGACACCAATTACAAATATTAGTATCTAGTACAATGTAAATGATATTTATTGTCACTCCATTCTAAATTAAACAAATAAGAATCTAACACATACAATAGAAATGAAAATAATGTTAAATGCTTAATCAATTTTCATTTTATGATCTAATTATTATTGGAAATTTAAATGAGTGCAAAAATTATAGTTATTAGTTTCAACTAGCAACTCACATTGTTCCAATTGATGATATTTTCATATACATGATTATAATGTAAGCAAAATTTAAATTACAAAAATATGCAATTCAACAAAAATCAACCAATTATCTAAACAAAAAAAATATTAAAATAATAATAAAAATAAAAAATTAAGAATAATAAATTTCAAAATTATTTTATATTGCAGGTATATAATTAGGGTCTCCAATTACATCATCCATTTCATCAAAGTCATCTCCTCTAAATTCATTCTGCTTGAACCATGGAATGAATTTAGCAGCAACATCCATATAATTTGTGCTTCTTCTAATACATCGTATATCTTTTTTTTATATGTTGACATTCCCTCTCAAGCAGCATTTCATCAGCGAGATTGTTGAAATCTAAGGATCCTAACCTATATTTCAACAATAGTCGCATCGATATCCATTCCTTAAGTAGAGAATTAAGAACACTTAACATTTGATATTCCATATAGAACTCGTTAACACCACTTATAGTCAGTATACTCATCCAACAATACATATAATCAATGTGTTGTTGAATTTTATGAACAGTTTTAATGATATAACCCAATAAATAATTAATTTGTTGTTGCCTATTCACTACAACAAAAAATATTCCAAAAGCATATACATATAATAATCAAAAGTATAACAAATAAACTTTGAGCCGTGAGGATCACTATCTTTAAGGTATTAATTGCCCCCACTATATTTGCTGCAGCATTAAAGCAATATACATTAAGGATACAACAAAGCCTAAAACTTATAGGCAACAACTTCTATAAGTTTATTAAGAAGTTTTGTTTTGTTTCTGATAAACATAAACAAAGAGTTTTATCGCACCCAACATCGCGGCGGCCTTAAAAAATTAATTCTTTGGAAAAGAATAGATTTCCAGCATCTTGTTCTTTAATGGGGATATTCTTTGTTTAAGGAGTCACCACCTAGTATTATGGTTACTAGGAACCCTGACTGGTCAGCAGAGATTCTATGGTACGGGACTGGTTACGCAAAAGAAAAGATATTATCACCCCTTAAACGTCCTGCCTGAGGTAGGCTGCATTGCTGGTTTTGTCATAAATTGCTAATGTTTTGCTGGTTTGTGCTATGATGGTTTGCGTGTAATATTCCTGACTCTGGCGCCAATGAATATTTAACTACAAATATTTCCAACTCTGGCGTTGATAAATAGTACGTAGCTATAAAATAAATTTAAATCTATATTTTTTTATTCCTGACTCTGGCGTCAGTGAATAAACAAATCAAATAAATTTATTTTTTATGCATACACATTTTTTATGTAACTAAATAAAAGTAAAATACAATAAAATAAAATAAAACAAATTTACATCAGTATCTTTATTCCTGACTCTGGCATCAGTGAATAAACCAATAAATTTACTTTATTTTATTTTATTTTTGCATGCATATTTTTTTTATTTTTATGTAATTTAAATAAAATACAATGAAATAAATGTGAATCGATATTTTTATTCTGACTCTGGCGTCAATGAATAAAAACAATAAATTCATATTTATTTTTTATTTATACATACACACATCTTTGTTTTTTTATTTTTTTTTACTTTTTATTTTTCTATTTTTTTATTTTTTTGAGGCTGGGCTCAGCTCAGCCCATGTGGGCTGGACTCAGCCAGCCCGGCCCGGTCACTGGCCCAAGCCAGTGACCTGGCAGGGCTGAGCAACACGCGTGCTTTAACGCACGCGTGTTGCTACACTGTGCAAGTGAATTAAAATTCACTTGCACAGTGTAAATGCTAATTAGCTGCAACAAAATGAAGAAGTAGAAGCCGCTTACCTGGTCTGCTGGAGGCGAAGGCGAAGGCGCGCAGTTGCTGATCGCCTGCCTCTTTCTTGCTTTCCCTGCCTCTAGTCTTTTTTGCTTCTCTTGTTCTTCTTGTCTCTCTCAATGTCTGCCTGGTGCTGGAGCTTGATGACGAAGACAATGGTGGAGATGTGTTGATTGGCCAAAGCTAACTTCTCTCCTCTCTGTTTTTGTCTCTGATGTATGCTCCCTTTTGTTTTTTTTTGTTCGCTCCTTCTCACGCAATAAAAACAATGCCTCTGAAATTGGAGCCACCGAAGAAGAGGTCGAGAGCATCTCCTTTTGAAATTGGGTCTGAGTTTTTGCTCTGGTTTTTGGTCTGTATTGCTCTGTTTTTTTAATGTCCTTTTTTATTTTTTTTTTTAGGTTTCGGGCAATGGCTTTCTTCTAGAGTTTTCTTTTTAGGGTTTCTCTCTAATCGTCCTCCTTTTTCTTCATACCCTGAGATCTGTATTTATAGTGTCAGAGTCCCTTTGCGTGTGAGAAACCAAGTTTCAATCAAACTCATTCTTTTCTTTGAAGTTTGAATTTGATTAAGAATCAAATTTGAAAGCGGATACCTATCCTTATCTTAAAGACAAGGATTATCTCGAAGATAAATATTATCTTAAAGATAGGGATTATCTTGAAGATAAAGATAGAATGACAAAAGCAAATTGTAGTCCTTAATTTTCTCGGAAGTTGACAAATCACACTTTTCATCGAAATAAATCTCTGATCTTTTAATTTTTTATTTTAACCCTGTAAAAATTAAATTAAAAGCCAAAGGGCCAAAATTGGATTATGACAGTTGCCCCCTCTTTATAATATTTACGATGCAAAGATATTAAAAATTTTCATTTTCTTTAGCTTTGTGTAGTAAATTTATAAAGAAAAGTAGATACGGAAAGAATTTTTTTTTTTTTAGAGTCTTGAAAACTTCGAAAACAGTAGATTGACATATGACTTTTACAGAGAGAACAAGTTATTTGGAAGACAACCCATTTTTTTTGTTTTTTTTGAAATGGATCAAATTGTTTTGGGCAACTTGCCCAATAATAAAAGAAACACGGAGAATTTTGCGAGTGGTCTAATTGTTCCAGGCGACCTACCCAATGATTGAAAAATACGAGGATTTTTTTTTGTGATGGTATATTGTAATGGTTACCGGCCCAGATGGTCACATTGTAATGGGTTACCTGCCTAGTATAGAATGGTATATTGTAATGGGTTACCGGTCCAAATGGTCACATTGTAATGGGTTACGTGCCCAGTATAAGATGGTATATTGTAATGGATTACCGGCTCAAATGGTCACATTGTAATGGGTCACCTGCCCAGTATATGATGGTATATTGTAATGGGTTACCGGCCCAAATGGTCACATTGTAATGGGTCACCTGCCCAGTATAGGATGGTATATTGTAATGGGTTACCGACCTAGATGGTCACATTGTAATGGGTTACCTGCCCAGATGGTCACATTGTAATGGATTACTGGCCCAGTTGGTCACATTATAATGGGTTACCTGCCCAATGGATAATATATTGTAATGGGTTACCGACCCAGATGGTCACATTGTAATGAGTTACCTGCCCAGTTGGTCATATTGTAATGGGTTACCTGCCCAGTTGGTCACATTGTAATGGGTTACCTGCCCAGTGGATGGTATATTTTAATTGGTTACCGACCCAGATGGTCACATTGTAATGGGTTACCGGCCCAGTTGGTCACATTGTAATGAGTTACCTACCCAGTGAAAAAATACGAGGATTTTTTAAGACATGATAGGGCTCGAAGGCGCATTATTCAATAGATGGAAGCTTGAAGGAAATGAGGGCTCGAAGGCGCACACAAAAGGAGGTAGGATAGGAAATGCACTACCTTTAATGGTCGAGGGCTCGAAGGCGCTCTCGAAATGGAGATAAGACGAGGGCTCGAAGGCGGGCTCGAATGGAGATAAGACAGGGGCTCGAAAGCGGGCTCGAATGTAGATAAGACAAGGGCTCGAAGACGTGCTTGAATGGAGGTAGGATAGGAAATGCACTACCTTTGATGGTTGAGGGCTCGAAGGCGCGCTCGAAAAGGAGATAAGACGAGGGCTCGAAGGCACGCTCGAATGGAGATAAGACGAGGGCTCGAAGGCGCGCTTGAAAGAAACAAGACGAGGGCTCAAAGGCACGCTCGAATGGAGAATGAAAGGTGGTGGGAAAATACAGATATTTTTCAGGTGGCCTAATTTTCATGGGCGGCCTGCCCAGGTTGAAAAATTCTCGAAAGTGAAAATTTTTTAAAAGCTATTTCAATGTTCTCCATTTCAAGTTGGCCTTCCGCTTGATGGATTCTGTTAGAATTTTCTCTAATAAAATTTACAACACTCATTGTCCAATGTCTCAAAGTTTAAATGATATGCATGCCTCTTTACCTTATTTGAAATATAGACCCCTCATTTCTTCTTAGTCTTCTCGTTGCTTGGTTGGTAAGATCTTGCTATCTTATTTGAGTCATCTTTGTTGTTTGGTTTTCTAGCCCACTCGAGTTGGCCCATGTAAGTTTATTTCCAGATTTGTTTACATAACTCAGCCTTTGCGGTGCCCATCGTGACCCACTTGCTTGTTAGAGATTTTCTAATCTCGTCAAATAATTTGAGAGGATTATTCATTACCCCTCGTCTCACTACTAAAAACATTCGGTATCACTTTCTGAAAGGACCAAAATGCCCCCTTGTCTTATTGTAAGGGATGATAGATTTTCCTTAAACACAATATTGTCCCCTTGTACTGGTCATTGTCCCCAAGTGTGCTATGTCACTGACTTAGATGAATAATGGTTTTAAGAGACCAATCTCTCATTTCTCTCCTTTTCAGTTTGGTGAAGAAGTATGGGTCTAGAATGAATCTTGAAATCTTGATCTTGCATTTTAAAAACAAAAATTATTTCGATGCGAGTCTAAAACAATTTGCTTTTGAAATCTTGCAACTCCTTGGTTATTTTCTTTCTTGAAAAAGAGATTATTTGCTCTTGTGTTTGGCAATGAGGTCTTCGGTGAAAATATGTCATGAGAAGACCTTTTGTTTCAAAATGAAGGGCTCGAGAAAAAGCTTGAGGTTTTGTATGAGAAAAACTTGTCTCTTTTTGAACATATATTTTTATCAGCATGAATAATAATGAATAGTTTGTTCTTGATGTCATGAATCTTATGAAAAAAATATTCTTTGCATATTGAGAGCATTGTTTATTATTCTAGGTTGCTTGCTTGCTTGATTAGAAAGGATTTCTACAAGCATGTAACGTAGCTGTTGTTTTTGGCTATGAAAGAAAAGGATTCATAAGGCTCAAAGAGTGTTTCAGGGTTTCAAAAACTGAAGATCACTATCAACAGTTTGACTCTTGACGTCATTCATATTTTCTTTTGCCGCTCTTATTTGATTTGCCCTTTTTTTCTTTTTTCTTTTTCATTGCTTTGCTAGAGTATACTCGCTTTATCTTGGTTATCACGTTTTCTTGTGAGTTGAGCATGCCCCCTAGCATTTGAGTTTCTTGGGCTCTTTTGCCTTTTGGCTTTCTCATGGCTTTATTATCTTTCTTGATCATTGAAATTTCACTTGCCTCCAGTGTGGGGTGTGATCCTAGTCGGGATTTTTTCATGAAAGAAAAATTATTCAGGCTCAAAAAGGGATTGCAAGAGATGTACTTATTTCAGAATGTGAAAGGAATAACAAAGATGGCCTTTCCTCATTTCAAGCGCAAGCAGTTAAGATCAATAAACTTTGACCTCATCTAGTATGATGGTTTGGTCTTTGCAAAGATGCATTTCAAGGGTCATGAGCAACAAGTTCACTACATACCATTATTCATACATTTAAAAACACAATATTCAAGAGTCATGGGGTAAAGGTATTTATTCATTTCTTTTTCTTTTTCTTTTTAGAGTTTGGTCACCTTTATAAAGGAGTTGCTTGATTCACTTGTCATTTTACAAGTGGAATGTCAAAAATATCATTTTTAAATAAACATCAAATTACTTTTGAAATCAAAATGCCAGATCAATTTTTCAAAACTCCAATAGGGAAACTGATGTTGGTAAAAGTAATGAATTGAATCTATGAGATCGCGCAAGGTTTCAAAGATGTGTTTGTGAGTCTTTATAAGAAAAATCTCTTAGAAAAATGAATAATGCTTGGTCGTAAATACGATTGAATGATAAACTCACTATTTTCATTGAAACTTTGGAAAAGAAGTTCAACAACAAAGAACTTCTGACAACATTTTGGGCTATAAATACTAGCATGATAGCCTATAAAGGGGCTAAACATTTAACAATCATTTATTGGAATTTCTAGAATCATTCATTCTCCTTGACAAGGGCATCTCTTCAACAGTCAATAATATCACCATAGCTTTATCTTCAAGATAGTTGATTTCTAGGAATTGGTGTGAAGCAATTAGCTATAGGAACAATAAGTGTCTTGGCAACCACCTTCAGTGAAACCCTTCTTCTTAGTCAGGTTAGCAATCTTACCTAACCCAATGGCTTGTTCAATCCTCTCAGCTATAACAATCAGGTCAGTGAAATTTTGTGCAGAGTTTCTAACCAAGTATTCAAAGTATGGAGCTTTAAAGCTGTGGAAAATAAACTGATCATCTTGTTTTCCAACATAGGAGAGTTAACTTGTGTAGCTACCTCCCTCCATCTTTGAGCGTATTTCCTTATGGAATCCTTGTTTTCCTTCTTCATAGCTTGCAAGTTTAAACGATCAGGGTCCACATCTATATTGAACTTATATTACCTCATGAAGGCATCAACTAAATCCTTCTATTTTTTAACCTTGGTATTGTCCAACCGCATATACCAAGTGACGGCACCATCACTCAAGCTGTCTTGAAAGAAATGAATCAGCAGTTTCTCATCATCAGCCACCTTAGCCATTTTGTTGCAGTATGTTTTGAGATGAGGGCATTGAGTTCCCGTATATTTAACAAATTCTGGCACTCTAAAATTTTAGGAATGACAGCGTTGGGCACCAAACACATCTCAACAGCCTTTATAGGATCATATAGGTGAATTCCCTCAAATGCCCTCATCCTTTGCTCTAGGGCAATGAATTTGTTCAGATCATCTTCTTTTACCATCTTGCTTTTTTAAGATTCCTTCTCATTTGCCCCCAGATTCTGTGGATTTACGAGCATAGGTTCAGGCTGAGCTATAGATTTTGCTTCTTCAGGTTTAGATCTCAAGGCTTATTCGAGTAGGCTAGTAAGCCCGACGACTTTCCATCTTTTTCCGGTGTGGGGCTTCCAACTGGGCTCTTTCTTCGTTTTCCATTTGTCTTTTTCTCAAATGATTGTTATAGATAGGTTTCAATGGGGGACCTATATTTCACCTGGAGAGCAGTATTATGAGAGGTCATAATTGTATGTTCCAACATGCATGAAGATGAATACAACATATTGGGTATGGATTCGCCTTTTGAGGGGTGACATAACGATCGCTATTCTTTAAATGTGTGGTCAGATCCGAATCTGATATTCATTGCAATGCCGAGAGGAGATCTGTTTAGCGTTTTGTCATCTGAGCTTTCAGCCACATTCTTGGTGTCTTTCACTATGCGTCTAATGTCTTTGAGTAGCGGTATCTCACCGACATCCAGTCTAGGGCAGTCTCCTCGATCATTTGTAAGGATTCAGACTCGAATCCATACTCAACAGTTGTTATCTTAGGAATATCGGTCATTATGTCACCCGAAAGCACGTTTAAGCTTATCTCAATGAATTTACGCAGGGATTAACCTAAAGGATAGGTTCTAGTCATTAAATGCATCAGGGTAGTTTTGCTATCTAGTCTCAACGGTCTTTCGCATGCTCAGTGATCACCCTCGAAAGGTTGATATGAGGTTTGCAAGTAGCGTGAAAATAGAGGCCCTGAGTAATATCAGTTTGGCATATCGACCACTATCAAGCAAACAATCATGCGGGAGTTGAATAGTTTCGCGAGCCTTACCCAGGATAAAGCCATTGGGGTGCCGTTACTCCTCCACTTATCTTAAAGCTGATACCACATGTATTTTAAAAATAAGATGAGTGATGTGTGAAAGCCTTAGACCCATGTCCAATATATATGCATGATAAACAATGAATAACTATGCATGCTAAAACAGTAAAAAGAGCAAAATATAAAACTTGATAAACATAAACAACACAACAACAAAAACAATACAACAAAACATTTTTAGCAATAAAAAATACAAACAGCAAAGCTTAGTCCTAAGGTCCCAGCGAAGTCGCCATTCTGTCGCACCCGACATTGCAGCGGCCTTAAAAAATTAATTCTTTGGAAAAGAACAGATTTCTGGCATCCTGTTCTTTAATGGGGATATTCTTTGTTTAAGGAGTCGCCACCTAGTATTATGGTTCCTAGGAACCCTGACTGGTCAGCAGAGATTCTATGGTACGGGACTGGTTACGCAAAAGGGAAGATATTATCACCCCTTAAACGTCCTGCCTGAGGCAAGCTGCATTGCTGGTTTTGTCATAAATTGCTAATGTTTTGCTGGTTTGTGCTATGATGGTTTGCATGTAATATTCCTGACTCTGGCGCCAGTGAATATTTAACTACAAATATTTCCAACTTTGGTGTTGATAAATAGTACGTAGCTATAAAATAAATTTAAATCTGTATTTTTTTATTCCTGACTCTGGCGTCAGTGAATAAACAAATCAAATAAATTTATTTTTTACGCATACACATTTTTTATGTAACTAAATAAAAGTAAAATACAATAAAATAAAATAAAATAAATTTACATCAGTATCTTTATTCCTGACTCTGGCATCAGTGAATAAACCAATAAATTTACTTTATTTTATTTTATTTTTGCATGCATATTTTTTTTATTTTTATGTAATTTAAATAAAATACAATGAAATAAATGTGAATCGATATTTTTATTCTGACTCTGGCGTCAATGAATAAAAACAATAAATTCATATTTATTTTTTATTTATACATACACACATCTTTGTTTTTTATTTTTTTACTTTTTATTTTTCTATTTTTTTTATTTTTTTGGGGCTGGGCTCAGCTCAGCCCATGTGGGCTGGACTCAGCCAGCCCGGCCCGGTCACTGGCCCAAGCCAGTGACCTGGCTGGGCTGAGCAACACGCGTGCTTTAACGCACGCGTGTTGCTACATTGTGCAAGTGAATTAAAATTCACTTGCACAGTGTAAATGCTAATTAGCTGCAACAAAATGAAGAAGTAGAAGCCGCTTACCTGGTCTGCTGGAGGCGAAGGCGAGCGGTTGCTGATCGCCTGCCTCTTTCTTACTTTCCTGCCTCTAGTCTTTTTTGCTTCTCTTGTTCTCCTTGTCTCTCTCAATGTCCACCTGGTGCTGGAGCTTGATGACGAAGACAATGGTGGAGATGTGTTGATTGGCTAAAGCTAACTTCTCTCCTTCTTTGTTTCTGTCTCTGATGTATGCTCCCTTTTGTTTTTTTTTTTTGTTCGCTCCTTCTCAAGCAATAAAAACAATGCCTCTGAAATTGGAGCCAGCGAAGAAGAGGTCGAGAGCGTCTCCTTTTGAAATTGGGTCTGAGTTTTTGCTCTGGTTTTCGGTCTGTATTGCTCTGTTTTTTTTTAATGTCCTTTTTATTTTTTTGTAGGTTTCGGGTAATGGCTTTCTTCTAGAGTTTTCTTTTTAGGGTTTCTCTCTAATCATCCTTTTTCTTCATACCCTGAGATCTGTATTTATAGTGCCAGAGTCCCTTCGCGTGTGAGAAACCAAGTTTCAATCAAACTCATTCTCTTCTTTGAAGTTTGAATTTGATTAAGAATCAAATTTGAAAGCAGATAACTATCTTTATCTTAAAGACAAGGATTATCTCGAAAATAAAGATTATCTTGAAGATATGGATTATCTTGAAGATAAAGATAGAATGACAAAAGCACATTGTAGTCCTTAATTTTCTCGGAAGTTGACAAATCACACTTTTCATCGAAATAAATCTCTGATCTTTTAATTTTTTATTTTAACCCTATAAAAATTAAATTAAAAGCCAAAGGGTCAAAATTAGGTTATGACAAGTTTTATTCTCGGAATGCCCCCCAATTGTTTCTTGTTTTTTTTTTGGTCAACATTGAACTGGTATTTATAAATAAAATAACATCCTTTCAGACCAATGTGTCTGTAAAGTTTAGAGACACATCTCTTCAGACCAATACATCTGTAGAGTTTAAAGGCACACTTTTTCAAACCAATATGTATGTATAGTTTAAAAAGTAACTCTTCTTTCAAATTATTTGAACAATTTGGCAAGAGGTATCATGCATTATTATTAGATTAATTAATTCTAAAAATTTAATTATATATCTCAAATTAATGAATTTCAAAAATAATAATAAAAAGAATTTATGTTACATAATGTCAAATGCCATTATAGCCATTATAACCTCTCTTTTTTAAAAAAAAAAACCACGATAAATTCTATGAAATGGAATTTAAATGGATGAAATGGTAGTTACACAACTGTCATTTTGAAGCAGTTATATTTTTATTTATTAAAAAAAACTAGGAATAAAAAATTTGTGATACAATCAATATAGTCAAAAGCCAATGTCTTTCGCTTTAGAAAAGCAAATTTGACAAACATTTTTAGAATCTCTCTTTTAAATAATACATGGTGCAGTTATTGATGCAATCAAAGAAATAACATGTATTCATATGTATTAGAAAAAAAAACATTTGTACAATAATAGATATATCGCATAAAAATCTAATAGAATGCACATCTTAAAATCATGCCCTAATACCATTGTAGATTTAAAGGAAATTTACTTGTGATTTGAGAATTTGCTTTCTTGTCTCTAGATCAATTGCTTCAGTGCTACTTTAATTACCAGAAATAAATAGAAATTTCACAGTACGAATGTCTTTGTAAATCTTGTCAAGTTAATTCAGAGAGTCAAAGATAGAAGAAGAGAAAAAAAAGAACCATTATCTTTCAAAGTAAAAAATTTTTCATTTTGTAATGGGTCATGTACCTATATATAAGTAGAGGAAGCAATTACTTCTTTTAGTAACTCCTGTAAACATTTGGATCAAGCTCATCTCTCATGGGCGGACCATGCCTAATCCAATAACAAATATCTCTCACTCGCCCATGAAGGACTAGATCTATCTAATACATTATATTTCAAACTTGCAAAAGAATTTCATACTTGATGAATAGACTGTGCGACCTAAAGCACACAATGAATTTTAAAAGCTAAAAGGTTGAAGAATTAATTCACATTAGTATCAATCTTTGATTAGCCATAATGAATCAAGAATTAAATTTAGAAAAAACAAGGGTTTTTTGAGTAAAGAAACCAAGGGTTCTTTAAAGTTAGTTTTTCATTCACTCGTAATTTGTTTAAATCATGGTAATTAAAACAAATTTTCAACAATCCCACACATAAATAAAAATTGTCTTACCAATTTGAAAATGACTCAAAGATTTGTTGAGAGATATTGGTTTGGTAGATTACGACATCAAAATAGATAATTTTAGCTTTAAACATTTCTTAATGAATTACTATCAGACTTACTCGATTAAATAATGAATGCGATGTCTTAAACTATTCAGTTTTTTGTGTAAACCAAGACTATAATACTCATATAGTTCTCCACCTAGAGATTTCCTTTGGTTATCACTGTTTATTTTTGCCTTGAACAACTCTTGGACTCATGAGTGCTTTAGAGAATTCACTTTTTATCAAAATTCTCAAAGAAATGACCATATT
>Ga0325411_1004923_pt1 | contig 14904 bp, 6 predicted proteins | sample PopdelMetagenome_13_FD_206181 | JGI IMG/M metagenome (GOLD analysis project Ga0325411, IMG submission 206181) | Populus deltoides microbial communities from Bellville, Georgia, United States - Xylem-PdIQD-R4 | ecosystem: Host-associated > Plants > Phyllosphere > Stem > Wood/Secondary xylem... | reverse complement strand
GGGAAATTAAAATATAATGAATGGACTCCATGAGAATCCAGAATCCTGCTACATCTTAACTTAAGTCCCTTTGAATATGTACAGAGATGTACAACCTCCGCAAAACTTGCTTCTGTGTTGCTTTCATCTGTTCCTCGGGTTTATCATATTGTAATCATTGCTGACATGACAAATTTATAATCATCTCATATTGCAGCACTGGGATTTTCCTTGATTTAATTTGTCCCAGAGGCATATCATCTGCCTTGGCGACTGATAATGAGCAGTGTAATAATCTTCAATGCATCCAAACTGGCAAAACTTCAAGCTGTGGATATATTCTACAGGTTTTGAATTGTTAAACTTTTCCACCCACATTCCCATGCTCACGTCTTCCATCTTAAATAACTGCATCAAGTGGATACCGGTTCACATTAATCACACACAACCATAACCGCAGTAAGTAAGCAAATCAAAGGCATGACAGAGACAGGCACTCAAATGAGGGTACAAAGTGCAAACAGCATGCATGCACACAAGCACGAACAAGAAAAGGAGCAAAGGTGACACAGAGCAACATACTCTCAACTTGTGACTCTCAAACTCAGCTACAATAAAATCCGCAACGTCACATGAAATGATGTAGCCTGGACCATTTGCATAGGGTGGATACTCTTCTTCTGGCCATTCCTGAATTAACAAACATTGTTGGTTAGTTAAGGTATTTTGAATGGGTAACATACCATGCAACCCCCCTTACAACATCTTATTAATTGTAACTAATTAATTAATAATTAAAAAATAGATTATGGCATGTGAGCACTGAGTACAATGCTTCAAGCTATACCATCTCTCCACTGGAAATCAGATTAATTTTGGAGGTCTAAGCACTATGATATTTGGGTAAAATCAGGCCTCAACATTACGATTTTTGGTTGGCATTAGCCGATGTAGAACAGGGTAATAATAAAGATAGGAGCAGAGTTCCCTATAGGAAAGGGATTAAATAGAAGAAAGGCAGAAAAATAAATCGGAGAAGAAAGAAATCCCCACAGGAGAGAGATAAACAGAGAAGAAGAAATATGGAAGAGTGATAGTAGCAAAATGAAATAGCAAATCTCGATTCAATTTATAATCAGTCTTTATTAAACATGGAAAAGATGCTCTTAAATAGGCAGCAAAACCCCATTAGCATCATTTTTAGATAAGGTAATTAACAGCAATCAAGATAGAAGAATTCTAACCGACTAGAACAACTAAAATAAAACAAGATATTAAAGCTCATTTCCATATAGCTGGTTTCTCATCACTTCTCTTTCAATTGCCAATTCTAGACAAGGGACTTTATATTTACAAGTACAACTAAAAAACTATACAGGTAAGAGAAATGTAAAGCATGAAATCACAGCAATACTAGTAGATAATATGTTGCAACAAAAAACATTATCATATGGATTTGGAAAACACGCATTCAACTCTTAAGGCAAAGTAAATGAATGAACTGAGAAGTCAGACATTGTACATGGAGGTGCATGGGGGCAGGGGATTTTGGTGGAATTCTAACTAGCACAACAACCAACCACCATTCATCACTGAAGTGCAAATGTGAGCATAATACCCAACATCACGGAAGGAAAATTAGTCAATGAAAGTACCTCATACGTCACAGCCCATTTACCATTACGCAAGGGCTTGTGGTAGTAGTTAATGTTTCCAATGTATAGGCTCCCATCTCCCCGCACTTTCTTCGCTTCCTTGATCACGACATCCACTCTAACAAAAGTATCATCATCACACTTCATGATATACTTTGCATCCACTGTACGGACCTATTAATAACAAACAAGGACGATAAATACAATCTTTTCAGTTAGTAATCTTAGGATAAAAAATAAAAATAAAGCTTGAGATGAAATCACATCCATACTTGAAGAAATAGATGAAGACAACATGTAGAAGAAACGTATTAAATCTTGCAAGAAAATAAAGTAAAGAATTGGTCTCACTACACCACTCACCCCATATTCACAGATAGCAACAGTCTTCAAGACAACAAGTTCATAGTTATCCATGTAAGGAACAATAACAATATCACCAAAATACTCTGCTTCTTTTTTTAGGTCCACGTTTATTTCCTTTCTTCCATTCTGTCACATGAAAAGTACATATTTTACTAAATGTTAGTATTTTCAGATTAAGGTTAACACAAAGAAGGTTTGTAAAATTAAACACATCTCCCATAACCACCCTTACCAATGCTACAAAAAACCGAGCTACAATTTTTGAAGATCTTATCAACTCATGCTGCATCCAGGTTTTCCTCACAGCCATCCGCTCAGCAAAATGGTTGCCAGCAGAGAGGACACCAATGAAGAGCTCTGCTTGGTCATTAGGAAGAGGAGGTGCTTGCCACTTTTTAAACATCTCAAGATGCTGCTGTGGAGCAAAGCTTGGATGTGAAGCAGGTAGAGAAGCAGCAAATACAGACTGTACATCAACATCCCCATTCAAATATAGCCCAGTGGCATCCTCAAGAACAAATCCCTGCAAGCATCACAAATACATCAAATTTTAAGATGATGTGTAATTGTCAAAAGAATAAAAAAAAATCAACATATCACATAATTGCTCACAGTGCGATATGGAAAAGAAGTGATATGTCTCCCATCAACATTGATGTGATAACCTTCCAGGCCAGCACTCAATGTAAGAACAAACAATTTGCCCTCTACAAAAGGATAGGGCCAGTTGTATGACATCTTCTTTTTCCACCCTATCAGCCTGTTCAACCACCAGGTCGCCTTAGAATCTTCTGAGCTACTATCATCATCACGAAGCCACTTCTCACATTTCACCAGTCCATCCACTTCACAGAACTCGGAAAAAAAAAAAAACAACAATCAGCGCCCTCTTAAGATTACAGGATTCGAGTGACAGTGGTGAATCAAAGAAGCAAAAGAGGCAGCCAAAAAAATCCTGAAAAGCTAGTAATCGAGAGAATTTTAACCACCTTGCTTAAAAAATCCTTAAAATCATCCTATCAATAAGAATAATGCAGGTAATATTTTAAGACATGACAAAACAAAATAAAGGAGATGCAAGCCAGATCCCATAGCAAGAGGTATCAAAAGAATGGGCACGTGTACAAACTTTCAGGTAATTTTACGAAGTCCCCTGAGAACCAATGAATCGAGTTCCAAGTTAAATTATAATTTCCAGATAAATCAACCACGAAAGCCACATTACTAATTCATCAAATCCATCCACAACAAAATCGCAATCAACATAGAAAACAGTTTTTCAATCAACTCAGAGAAATAAAACCTTACAATATGACATCAACAAAGCGAGCATGCATAAAAAACCAAAAAATGAGATACCAGTTTCCTCATCAGCTCTAGAACTCCAGCCCTCACACCTCAAAGCGTTGCCCCACTGCATTCGATAACAAGTATTCTGCTCTATCACTGGTTTCCCACTCCAATCACCTTTCAATCTGGGATTGAAATGCAAAATCCTAGGTGGGTCCTCTCCATCAACGGTCTTCAATCCCTGAAGCTCCATCATGAACTGTGACACCATCACTGCCTCCTCCCCTTCCTTCACCAAAGCTATTTTCGGGTCTTGCTCCGGGTGAGCCCACCTTGGCTTCCCCACCACCGTTATGTGGGACCCTAATGTCAACCCGCACGGCAGCTCCACGATCCAGTTCCGAGCCCCGAACTCGGACTCCGATAAAACAATCGAGTTTGGACACTTTTGTTCAGTGGTGTTGCCTTTATTCAAGTCGGGTCGGATTTTACCCGACTCCACCTCTTCCCATAGTTTCTTACCAACAACCCACGCCTGTCTTGCAGCCTTGTGGAGCACAGAGAACTCGTCAGTGGCAGTTTCAATGGCATCGAAGACGGTGTCGTTGAAGAAAAGACCCGAGACTGCTCGGGTCTCTCTCATTATCCTTCTCGGTTCGACCCGAACAGAATCCGCCAAATATAGAGGCCTGGGTAAGGCATCGCTGAGAGAGCCGTCAGAAGCGTAAAGAAGGGCGGTTTTGAGAACGAGAGGGACTTGAAGGGTCATGAATAGAAGGTAAAGAATAAAGACAGCCATTAGAGCCTGAATCAAAGTGAGTCGACTCAATAACTTCACTCGATGATGAATCATTGCTGTTGCCTTATCTTGTCGGTGCTAAATTTAACTTTACTAAATAATATTACAACAGAGAGAGAGTAACAAAAACCCTAACTGTATTTACATGCACTGGACTGGATCAGACCGAACTGGAATTTGTCTGAAAGTTTTAAAGGCTGGAAGAGAAAGGAGACAGAGGCGCAGGTTTTTTTTTTTTTTTCAAATATTTTTTTTCACTCAAGTAACCAAATAGGATATCATGCAATTATTTTTAAACAAGACAAGAGTCTTGCTCGTTCAGTTGATGAAAAGGACACACGTTTTGAGAAAGTGAGGAAGGGTGGAAATCGAATTTTAAACGGATGATTATAAAACAGTCCCTAACTTGTATAGTCAGTAACAACTCAGTACCAAATCTTGTTTAAACCTTACCAATTTCTCCATAAGCTTGATTTGGTTTAAATGGGTGATTTATTACTTGTTTCATTCCAAGCTACCATCAAATGTGATAAAGAGATTTAAATATTTATAATAATAATGAAAATAATATATATATATATATATTATTCAATAAGGTTGTTTTTGTTAGATATATAGCATCCATAATTTTGCTATTCTGCTATGTTATAGATAATTTTTTTATGTTATTTAGAATTTTTATCTATCAAATCACCTTTAATTTATCATTATCCATGGAATGAACCTCCATTAGAACTTTTATAGGAGTAAGAAAGAATTTAAAAAAATCATAAATTCAAAATAAAAAACTTATAAAGGGAATAAATTAGATAATATAATAAAAAAAATGTAGGGTCTAAATATATAAAATTTCAATCTATAATTATTAAAAGGTAAGTATTAAAAAAAAGATAAAAATGTTGTCGTTGGGGATGACAATTAAAAACACCTTAAAAGACTCTTAAAATTATATGGGAAGATAATAAAATAAAATAAAAAGATAAATTAATAGTTGAAATATAACTGGATTTTAAATTTATGATATTCTCTTTGCAATTTATATAATAGAAAAGATTATTAAGATAAAAAAAACATTTCTTATTTGTTGTTTTACATTTTTAGATAAATTTACACACACATATTTATACAATTATGCAGTTTATACTTGCATGTACAATAATCTATTTGAGGATAAAAAGTAAATATTACTTATTTTTCAATTAATAAATAAATTATTCTATTGACCTTTTTCTAGGTCATACACTTTAAAATATAATACTGAATATTTATTCAAAGAAGTGAAATTAATGATTTCAATTTTATGACAAGGAGAGCGATGGGGGTATGAAATCGTTACCAGGGAAAATACAGGGAGCATTTAGCAAGATTTTAAAAGTGGAGGACTGATCTATCAATGAGAACAAGTATTTCGGACTTATTTGTAGTTGGGTAATTTTAAAAATGAGGGACAGGTCGTCGTGGAATGCTGTCTGCACAGGGCGCCCCACATTCTATTCCTTGGCCTGGTGGATGCTTACGTGCTGGTCAACTTATCATTCTCTCCCACATCTTCTCCATTTATATATATATATATATATATAATATTCCCCATTTTGATGACGCTCTCGTAGTTATTGAGCTTTCCAAAGCCTTAATTATGGATTATACGTTAATTTAGGTTTATCTAATTAATTAATTAAAATAATATTATTTTAAAAAAATTAAAAAATAATCAATTAGTTATATAATAATAGCATGATTGGAATTGTGGTAATAATTATGATTAAAAATATATTTTACTTAAAATTTTGAAATTAATATATCAAAATAATATGAAAATATATAAAAAAATAATTTTTAATAAAAAAAATTAAATTTTAAAAGAATAAGTTTTTTTTTTCTCTCTTTAAGATTATAAAAGTAATAATAAGGTCGTGAAACGTTGGGAACATATAATTTGAAGAGCGTGGGGGCATGGAAAAGGACAGGTTGGTTAGTAGCTTTTAATCGGTGGACTCTTTTTGAAATTTTGAAACAAAGTGCTGGATTGGGGATTGTTCGGGAAGGTGATATGGGCAATCCAGCGCAGGAGTGAGAACTTCTTGGTTTGGAATTGGAAAACCAAACCGGATAGTTTGATTCGGTTCGGTATTTCGACTTTGGTTACGTTCGAGAATTGAACGAATTGTAAAATGAATTGAATGAAACGAAAATTAAACCGAATAAAGTAAAATGACAAACACTAGTTAGTTACACATGCTGTGTACATCATACTACTATTAAACCTTGTCAAACCTGGTGAGTCATCATGGTGACTAGGTAAATTGATCACCAGGTTGGTCGGGTATTTTAAAAAATTAATTGAATATAATCTAATCAATTTAATAGGTTAATCTATAAATTAACATAGCAGATAAAAACTCAACTTTTCTTTTTCTTTTAAGAAAAATAATTTAAAAACATTGATTTAATATTTTTTTAATAACAAAATATTAAAATAATAATATTTTTTTATTCACTATAAACATATCTAAATCATAACATATAACATGATTCTAGTTAGGTTTAATAATCTTGTTATAATCATGAAAATAAACTTCAATTTAAATAAGAATTATAAATCTATGATCTCTCCACAACTACATAAAAATTGAGAACAATAAATATGAAAAAGTTATCCTAACATTTTATAATGAAAAATTCAAGAAAAAATATTCTATTTTTATTTAATATTAATAAAAAAATTATTATAAAAATTCTGCACATCAAACTCATATATAAATTATTTATAAAACAATCAATAATATCATTATAAAAAAGTCATAATCCTCTTAGAAACAATATCATGATTTTTTTACTAGAAGCATGTTTTTAATCAAAGACAGAGACAATGATAATAAAATTATATATTTTTTTTAAATTTCATACATTTAAAATAAATAGAATAAAATATATTTCTTCAATTTAAGCTTCATTTTCTCACTAATGCATCTCTCAATTATTTCAAAAAAATATTTTTTTAATTGCAAGCACTATTTCCCAAAAATAAATAATAAATATCATAAAATTATGTCAAAAATCTGTTATAATTTTTTAAAAACATAAAGTTTATTTTAATTAACTATTCACAAGACTCTTTTTTCTTTTCATGTCATGTACATAATATTTGAAAACAAAATGTTAACATTCCCATAAAACATATAATATTATTTAAGAATCATGACAAAATTAAATAATAATTGAAATATATTACTAGTTTTTTGTTACTGTATTTAAATCTAAATCTAAATCTAAATAAAATAAAATAAAATTGAAAGAGTCAGTCATAAGCTCTTAGGCTAATAGAAAGAAGGCCAAACGCATTGTATGCTTGCCAAGATTCCGGGCATAGGAGATGTGATCGGAAAATAGTCTTAAAAATCAATTTTTAAAAATATATTTTCACTTAAAAACATTAAAAAAAAACATTCTAAGTGTCTCAATAAATCAATTTATCAACTCAAAATATTTTTAAATTGATTAAAAAACATAGATTAAAAAAAAAAATTCTTCAACCCAATCTATGTTTTCAAACAAGATAGGGGCTTAAAATAATCTCAATAGAACTCATCTTATCGAATAATTTTTGTTAACATCAACAACATTATTTTTTGTTGCTAAAATATAGCTAACCAATGAGTATCCTAAATTAAAACAACTCTTATTCTACTGTGGTGCAAAGGACAATTTGTTGTGTATAATAATAATAATAATGCACAATGCTTTTTTTTATTTCCTTTTCAGCCACTAAACGTTATTATATTTGTATGAATATCACAACATTTTGTAAATTATCTTGATTTTGAAAACCATTTCAATGTTTCAAAGAAAACTCTGTTTGGAAATGCGGTGTAAATTGTATTTTTTTTATTTTTTATTTAAAATAATTTTTTTATATTTTCAAATACTTTTGATATGCTGATGTCAAAAATAATTTTTAAAAAAATAAAAAAACTTTATTTGATGCATTTCTAAGCGAAAAGTACTTTGAACCGTCACCATTACCACAATTTCAAACATACTATGACTTCCCCCAAACTGCGGGTCTTTTATCAAACTAGAAACTAGAAATTAGTATAGTATGATAAATTTTTTTGAAAAATAGTATAAAAAAATATTTGATAAATAATATAGTTTTGACTCAACCATTATTGAAAAACACAATTTTATTAATAACCGCTAATGATATGGTAATATTACCATTAACATTTTATTAAACAACCACTAGATAACTATTAATTAGAATAACAGTTATGTCCCAAACCCAATTTCAACACAAAACTAAGTCTAAACTATCACAACCAAAAGCCAAATAAGACCATAAATTATCAAATCTCAAACTCGTAATTTAAAGTGTGATATTTTAATTATAATCCCAAATTAATACATGTGTTTTTTAAACATTGTTTTTATTTGTGTATTTTTTAAGATGTTAATGAATGATTTGAATTTTTAAACAGCTTGTTCACATGTTTATTTGTTATTTGTTGATATTAAATCATGCTTATATAAATCAAGTATGAAAATGCATAATATGTAAGATAACTTTAAAATCAACATGGCAATTAGCAAAAACAATATTACAAAACTAGTAATAATAGAGATAGCTCTTAACTAGAAAAATAACACAACATAATAATACATTTAATGTTATTTATATCTTTTGCGAGAATGAGTGGATGAACCAGCTTCATTAATAGCACGACTTCCACTTGTCTGTGTGGTCTCATCCTCTGAAACAATATTATATAGACTCCATGTGTCTCATAATAGATCAAGTATAGTACGATCTCGAACCAAAAGGATACATAATAGCGAGCAAGTCCATCATCATCACATCATCACAAAGATCAACCGCATCATGTTGACAATCATGTAGCAATTATCCATCCTAGCAAATAGAAATTATTAATCTATAAATAAAATACAATGATTTTGTCAAAGCCTATAAAAAGTAACAAATACGTACAACATTTTGAACCTGACGTGCATGTGGCTCATACTCCATCTCCTCGCGTGGAGGAACTTGCTCTAGGTTAGGTGTAATGATTCGATGTGTTATACTTAGGTACCAACCCATGTATTTCTCTTTAGAAATTACAAGATGCACCTCTCTAAACATGAAATTTCTTTGTGCATCCCACATCAATATGCTGGAGGTGTTCAAACGTCTAATTATAATCAACATGCTTACCCGAATGACTAATAGAATGCAATTGATCCCTCGTATTTTTATCAGATGGGATATGTTACTTAAAGTTAAATTATCTTATTACATGATCCGGGTAATGCAACTCAACAAGCTCAAAAAATATGAGGGGACAACTGATGTCTATAAATTCATGGCCGATGTGCATATAACAAGAGTAGTTGCCAAATCATTTGCTGAATAAGGATTCCACGTGACCTATTGAAACATCAACAATGCAATTATTTCTCATCATTTACCAATATCAACCCATTAAAAATTATCTCCTGACATTTATAAATATAAAAAAAATTTCAACATCAGCCTATGCAATAATTTTCTAACATTTACCAATATCTAAAAAATCAAACATCAACACAAGTAATTAATTCTCATCATTTACCAACTTCGACACACATAATTATTTTAACCGATTTACCAATATCCAAAAAATCAAATATTAACACAAGTAATTAATTCTCATAATTTACCAATATCAACACACATAATTATTTCACTCTCATAATTTACCAATATACTTAATTTGACTGCCATTTATCTAACTCGCTACAATAAAATGAAAAAACATAGGTTGAATTATGTTTAAAATATCTATTTCTACACCATCTGTTAATAAATAAGCAATGAAATTTATTAAATACGGTTTCCATGACAAATATTCTTAATCTAAACAACATAATTTATATATTTAGTAACATATTACATAGATCCTAATGAAAGTTGTATATCAACCTTCAAAACCTAGATAGACATAACATGTATAAACTTAATTCGTGGCTGCCCCAAGTGTAAATCCTCCAATAACTATAGATTTATGTACAAAAAACATACAACAATTAGTAACCAACTCAATTATAAAAAAAAAATACAAAAATAACAAACTTAGTACATTTATTTTACTTATTAAAGCAATAAGCATCCTCCAACTTGCTTTGATTTCTCCAAACTAGCTTGACACGAATGCTTATACAAACATGTAATTGTAAGGACACCTAAACCCCAACTATATATTGGAATGGATTGGACTGGAAATCACCCGCAGTGGTAGGTGGAATAAGGACACATGTGTCCCATTGAGATCCGCGAATGTATATTATCAAATATATGAAGTATGTATGCTCTAGCATACCTGCACAATAGAACATCGAATTCAAATCGAAATATAGACAAATGAATATGATAATTAAACTATTAGTATGCATTAACATAACATTGTAGGATCTTGTCATCATAATTATCAGGTAACTCGGAAAAGTTTTTCCAAATTCATCTCATAGATAAATTGTTCCCCTTGAACATTTCAGGAGGAGGGTGCTCGTCAAAATGCACACTCGTATAAATTTATCTTATTCTAGATACCCACAACAATATATGCTCACCCATCTATAGGCAAGCCAAGCAGAACAACAATGTCTTGCAATGTAGGTGTTATCTCGTCAACACGAAGGTGGAACGTATGAGTCTCCCGTCTCTATCTCTCAATAAGCGTCGTGAGTAAGTCATGATCAATCTTTATACGCTACAAACATGTAATGTAATAAAAACCCATCTGCATGATGTATGGAATCACCGGATTTGGAAACAACATCAACTTATAAAATTTGCAATAAATCTTACCCAAATCCTCCATAATAAAAGAAAAAAGTTTGATGTATTAACATGTATTAAAAGTTTGATGTATTAACATGTATTAAAAGTTTGATGTTTTAACATGTATTAAAAATTTGATGTGTTAACATGAATTAGCACAATAATTGATCATCTTTGTCAAATGAGAAAAAAAAAACATACATTCCCATTCCATATGACCTATGATCAATGTGACTCCTGCAACCATAGAATAAATGGATCAATTGGTCTAGGATCCATGTACTGAGGAATTCTATGGGAAGATAAAGATGACGCGCCTCGTATATGAGACATCTTAAACAAGTGTACCTATAAAATACAAAATTTAATTCAAAATTAGAAAATAAATATTATAAATAAACAATTAAAATTAAATTACAAATAATAATAAATGGACATGTAATTATCTAATTTATTACATATATTGTTTGTATTCACAAGTTTTTTTGTTATGCCCTTTCTGACCACATATGCCACATCTATGTTGCAAATGCCCCTCATCGCGTTCATCTCATTATGCAATCAAGGTGACTTTTGTTGACTCCAACCGGTTTTCCATCTTGAAGGGTCCGAGTATACTTGAGGACCATTATACTCATTCCATTTTAATTCATTAAGAAATGGATTGAATGGAGGCCTATATATGTTCTTATACATTCGAACACTATAATACTAATCAATAAACTGGATAATATCATGATGTCTTTCTGCACAACATGTAAGAACATGAGAACAAGGTCGATGACAACTCTTTCATTTATCATGGGAGCATGTTCTATTCGCCAACTTAACTATTCATCTAACTTCATTTTTTACACCTGGTTTATAAAGGGTATGAACCTGAAAAGTGTCATCATCAATATTGAAAAGTACTGTAGTATGATCTCTATATCTAAGTATGTTGGCATCCAATTCCAGCTTAACAACAAGAGGCCATAATTTTCCTTGTGCATGTAGTCATATGGATAGTCTTTTTGCTTATCAAAATAGGCATTAGTCCTAAAAAAATATCAATTGGACTAAAGCAGAAACATGCAAAGCACATGAACCTTTCAAAATATGAATAAAAGATTCAGAAAGGTTTGTTGTCATATTTCCATATCGGTGACCCTTATCATAAGAAAGTATCCATCTTTTTTTCAGTTCCCACTTAAGCCATTCTTTTCATTCTGGATGACTATTAACCATATCATCAAACCATTCATCAAATTTATGCTTCAAACATTCATAACACATCCTAAGCAACTCCTTTTTGGCTGACAAATTTTTGAAATGCGTTATTGAAGTTGCTTGCCAGGTGTCTAACACGATACCAATGATATCCAATCAGTTTAGGCCAAATTGCTATAATTCCATACTTAATATCAGTAAACCTATCTGATATAATACATATACCACAATGGTCACCTGTAATGTGACGTTGAATGAGTCGTAAAAACCAACTCCAATTGACATTATTTTTTTCGTCAACTAGTGTATAAGCCAAAAGAAAAATCCAATTGTTTGCATCAAAAGTAACTTTAACCAACAACTTTCCATTGACCTTCCTTACAAATAGGTGCCATCCACACTAATAATTAGCCTATGAGACTTGAACCCTTCAATTGCAGGACCAAATGCCTATAAAACACTAATAAGCACAATTGTTTTACTATCAAGTTGTCCATTATGTTTCCACATAACAATTGTTCCGGGATTTTATTCTTATAAAGCCACAAACAATCTAAGTAACATTTCAAATGAGCCCTCATGTGTTCTAAAAAGTTTTTCAAGTATCTTTTGTTTTGCAGCCAATGCGTTATAGTAACAAGTTTTGAATTTATAGTGCAATTTAATCTCTTCTTTTACGCTAGAAACAATATATGCAAGGTTATCTTAGACAAGAGTTGCAACCGCTGACACAATAAATTTAGTATAAAGTTGGTGATGATTTTTTTTGATGTATGTAATAGTGCATATGTGTTTACCTTTTAATTTTACTATCTCAAAGAATCTGATCTTTTATGGTACCCCCATGTAAGTACCATTGATATTCAGGTGTATGAACACACTGTAGTTGAACAAATGTTTGGTTTGAATGTTGAACATGATATTCAAGTGATTGTGCAATATGTCATTGCTTGACAACATTCACAAAATCATCTTTAGTTCTGAAATTTTGTCCATTACCAGCTGCTTTTTTTTAATGAAAAATAGACCAATCATTATAAACCATGTCATCAACTCTAGTATCACGACCAAATTCTGGAACCGGAGGCCTCATCACCATCACCATCACCATCTGATGTTTAAACTAAACTCCTGACACCCTCATTTTCATTATCACTAGAATCAAAGGAATCATACCTATGCTGATATAATATGCAGTTTTAATTCTATTTTCATCACAAATTTTGATAATTCTATCTTCCAATGTCTTAGACGTACCAACACTAACTGAATGCGATAATTGTCTAAATGGTTGAGCAAATGTGGGCATAGATATATTAGTATCTCTATACTCCACATTATATGAGCTACTACGTTTAGGTTGACTACTCACATATAACTCCATCATGTTCGTTCCACTTTGGACGGGCATTTCCATCATATTTTTAAAATTAACATCACAAGCAATCAGTATCGGAAAATATTGATGTTTCCCAACAAAACACCTCTAAGTGATATATATTTCAACATCATTATAATTCAACTCAAGTCTTTCACATATAACTTTTTTGGTATTTTCAAATGACATGCTTCTAGTACTATTTAAGAACATAGTACTTCTGCCAATATAAGTAATAATATTATTCATATAAGGAATAATAGAACCACATAATGACACAACATAAAGAAGTTTGAAGACATATTCTGTAAAATAAAAATACTCATTTTATCAAAAACAAATTATCTCATAATTCGATACAAAGACAAATTGTTATTATGTAGACCATAATAATAGCAATAAAACTATAATTAATTGCAAAAAAATCAATTATGATAATTTTTACAACTTATCAATTGAACAATTTTTATAATTAAAAATTAAATTATGATAATTGAATATTAATTAAAAAAGTAAATGATCTCAATTGAACAAAATCTACAATTACGATAATTTATACAAAAATTCAACGCAAACTCTAACTGCTACGATTTCGACCATAACTTTTATTAATAAAGTCAATTGATTAAAAGCCCATCTAATTGCATCAATTAAAATAAAATTTATATCAATTTAAACAATATAATTAAATATGATAATTAACCCAATAATCAATTTAAACCCTAATTTCTCTAATTCAAGTCTAATTGATTTCATAAATAACATCAATTGTATTACCGATACATAATTGCAACATTCAAAACCTAAAATAATCTAATTATCAAACACAACACAAATACCAGATTAAATCAAAACACAAAATTTATTAATTCAATAATTAAACCCATCAAACTAACAAACAATGCAAAATTTTACCTTGCTTTTATGATATGTAGGTGGCTGATAGTTGCAGTAGTTTGCCTGGACACACAAGCTTAGCCGATGGTTTGCAACAAAAAAAATAGAGATACTTGTGAAGACAATGAAAAGATGATTATGGTATTTTGATAGAATGCTTTGGGGGATTTGAAGGTTGTTTTCTCTCGAGTTTTTTCGGGTTTAAGGTTTTATTTCTTTAAGAAGTGGCGATCATACAGAAAAAGAGTTATATATATTAGAACTACGATTGAGAATCACAATTTTTTTTAATAAAACTACTATTTTAAGTCATGGTTATTAAAAAAATCACTATTATAAATAATAATTCTTTAACCACCACAATTAAAAAATAATAATGCCATTTCCCTATAAACTTTTTAAAAATGTGTCATTTCCTTGTAACTTTTTTGAAACGGGGTTTGTCGACAAATGTGCATCCATAGGCAGAGAAAAGTTCACGGTGGTTGCCAACAAGGATGGGACATTGCTTAGA
>Ga0325411_1004920_pt1 | contig 14910 bp, 7 predicted proteins | sample PopdelMetagenome_13_FD_206181 | JGI IMG/M metagenome (GOLD analysis project Ga0325411, IMG submission 206181) | Populus deltoides microbial communities from Bellville, Georgia, United States - Xylem-PdIQD-R4 | ecosystem: Host-associated > Plants > Phyllosphere > Stem > Wood/Secondary xylem... | reverse complement strand
GCTTTTGCAGCTGTCCCTCCAATCCCCAAGCAAGTCTGATCCCTTCAGCAGCTATGGAACTGACCCTTGTCAAAGTCGCCTCCATGGAAAACGTAAGAAAAAGCTCTGCTGCCATATTCTCTTGTTTACTTTGGGAAATCAAAGAAGAAAGATTGAGGAAAAGAAAGATAAGAATGGTCTGAAAGTTGTGGTGTAGGGATGAAATGAAGTGTGTTTCGGAATGAGGAGATGCATTCAACTTGATTGATTGATTGATTGCAGCTGGCAGCATCTTCCACGAACCACTACTGTCAAATTAGTCATGCAAAGGCGAAGAAAATGACCCTACCTTCTTATCTTGTCTGTCCAAATCCATCTGAGCCTGTAGACAACTTGAAAGCAGAGGGTCCCTCCCTCTCCCTATATTCTTTTGACACGCACAAATGCACAATGAATCTAAGAAAGTAGTGTCAGTACATAGACTTCGGTTATGTATGAAATTAGGATTGAAGCTATATTTTTAAAATTTCGAATTTTTTAATTTAAAATTAATTTTTTTTATATTTTTATATGATTTTAATATATTAATATTAAAAATAATTTTTAAAAATATGAAAAAGTATTTTAAATCATATCCGGACGGTTGTTTTCTAGGATTTTACTTTTTGAATTTCCCCTCTAAAATCTAGAATTTTCTGCTATTTTTTTTTAATTTCCTGTAAATATTGACGATGCAATGGATGCTATTTTTTCTGCTATATAAATTTGTTCAGCCATTTATTATGTTACAGCTCTGATTGCTTTAGGGATATTGACGGTGCAATGGAATTTTCTGCTACTTTTTCCCTAGTTTTCAAGTATCTTAATACTAATTTTTTTTTTTAGAACTAAAACTATCCTAAGCGCTAGTCCAGACTAATCCCTTTTCATACCGGGTAGCAAATGCTTCCTAAAAAACCAGCTACAGACAAAGAAAGAGGTCGAACCCCAGACCTCATAAGCAACGATAGCACGCCTAACCGCTCTGCCAGGACCTCATGGGTATCTTAATACTAACTTGAACACCCAAAAAATTAGTCAATAAAAACTTAAAAAAAATTAGAGGATTGTTATTATAATTGATTTAATAACTAAAAAGACCTTGTAACTTTATCACCAAATTATAAAAAACAAAATCCCCTAATTTCTCTCTTTTTGCCATAACTCATCTTCATCTTCATCTTCTCTTCTTCTATCTTCTCCCCTCTAATTCCTAGCCTTCAAGCCATCGTAGAAAAAGAAATTTCAGAAATTCCAGTCAACCCTATGGAACCAAAAACATTTAACAATAAAAACTTGTCGTGTATCATTTTTATTTTATTTTTACATAAAAAGGTAAAATAAATTTAAAATAAATGATAATAAAAATAAATAGGTTTTTATTTATTTCTTTACCAATAAAAAGTTAATAAATAAAATAAAATATTTAAGATATTTTATCATAAATATAATATCCCATAAATAAAAATCAATCAATAAAATAATAATATATTGCATTTTCCAAAGATATGAGTGCTTAAATCTTGAAAAATAAAAGGTCTCGCTTTAGATATAGAAAGGAATATAATTCTTCTAGGGATAGAATCTTTTCCTTAAAACAAGCTATTTAAACAATAAATCTCTTTTAAAAACTCTATTTGATCAAGGCTAAATATTTAACAAGATTTTTTCAACAACACTTTAAAGACAAATCAAAATAGTTTTTAAAATATTAAATCATCAAATTTCACTTGGCAACATACATCTAAATTCATATTTTTGTAAATTACAAATCTTGATTTGATTTCATAAATAAATTAAGTTATTATAAATCATTTTTTTAAAAAAATAAGATAATTATTTTATATTTTATAAAAATATTTTATATAAAAATTATATTCAGTCATAAATTTTAATAAAATTAAATATTTATACACATATTCTTACTTAATCTTCAATACTAAAATTGGACAAAAAAATTCTTACAAGGAAGTTTAATAAAAAATTCTCAATCAAATCTATATTTAAAAACCTCAATTCATCCACTTCGCTATTGGACAAAAAAAGAAAAAGCCCCATTGCTCTTTTATTGCTTGTTGTCGAGGCTGATGGTAGTATTGTCTTCGCGGATCCACTTTCTTTATGTTATAACTACCTTTCCGCGTATAAAATGAGGTATTGTTTGTTTTTATATTTTAAAATTATTTTAAATAAATAAATATATATATATATATATTTAAAAAATTAATATTTTTTAAATTATTTTGATAATTTGATATTAAAAATAACTTTTAAAAATAAAAAAATTATTTTAATAAATTTTTAAGTAAAAAATATTTTAAAAAATAACTACAATTAAACTCTCAAACACACCTAGTTAAAATTAAATATAATATTGACTAGCAAGATTAACTTCAAAGATAACTTCCTTCTCCCTTGGGAAAATAAGAATAATGAACAATATATCTTGCTGGAAAGGAATGATAATCAATTACCAACTGTTTATTAACTTGTGAGACAATAGTAAATGACCGATTCATCCCTCGCTGGTATATTTGCCATCTCCTCAGGCAGAAGGACCCTCACTGGCATGCGCTCCATCTACAGAATGTTAAGAAAGCCCTGAAATATATATTGGTGAAACGGTGTATCGTAGCTAGGTAAAATGGTAAATTGATCTGTTATTCTTTCTGCTTCATCATCTTTTTAAGCCTTACTCTATAAATAGGAACACATTTACTTTAGGATGATTTATATAATTTATAGATATTAATTTGAAAAACAGAAATTTATGGAAAAACAATGTCTTTATTTTTGTATTAAAAATTGTTTTTAAAATCATTTTATTTGAAAAACCACGCACGCTTCTTCTAATAAAAAAAGATATACTATTATTAAAACAAAAAATATATAAATTAAGAATGAAAGTTTTGATTAAAGAGATATATTTTTTCCCTTTTAATTTAAATAATTAAAAATTCTTGAATACTTATTTAAATTACCAAGTTTTTTATTTATTAAACCAACTATGTTGCTAATTAAAAAATATATATGTTTTTGTCAAAATAAATAATAAAAGATAATTTTGACTTTTTTCTGTAAAATTAATTTATCAATTTTTTTACAAATACTTATTTTAATTATCTTAAAATTAAATACCAATAAATTTCCAAAAGACATCGTGACGCAGTAACAGAAGAAAGCTTGAAGATACAGAGGAAGTCGCAGTAAATAACCTGTTCTAATATTGCCTTGCCCTGTACCTGCCAATACATACACATACACATACACATACACATACACTACTGACTACTGTGTGGAAAAAAAGCAAAGATTCTTCATTGCTTCCCTTAGTGGATGACATCTTTTCTCCTTTCTCTTTTCTTCCCTTCCCTTCCCTTCTTTCTATAAAGCAAAGCAACCGCATTTGCCTCCCCAGAAAGAAAGAAATTTCCTCTAAGCTTCCCACTGTCAAAACCTCCATCACAGACCATTGTTTTATAGTACCCTTCCTTCCCTTGCACCAAACCAACTTCTTTGTCAAAGAAAAAGAGAAGAACCCAAGAAGAAAAAAGAAAGCTTTTGATCAGAGGGGAGATGAGTTATTACGATCAGCACCAGCCGCCGGTTAGTGTTCCTCCACAGCAAGGTATGTATGGCTTTTCTTGGATTAAGGCGTTTTGGAGTTTATGGTTTTTAATTTTGTTTAATGGATTTGTAGGGTATCCAAAGGATGCTTATCCACCACCTGGATACCCTGTTCAGGGATATCCACAAGGGTATCCTCCTCAAGGGTATGCTCCACAGTATGCTGCTCCTCCTCCTAGGCAAGAAACTGGTTTCCTTGAAGGATGGTCTGTTTATGTCTCTCTCTATCTCTCTTCTAATCTTTTGATTAGGTGACTAGTCAAATCATTATTCTTCTTCTTTTTTTCTGTTAATGGAAAGATGTTGTATTGCCTTCTGCTGCTCATCGTACTTATTAAGTTCAGTTAATGTTGTTTTATGCACTGATAGTTTTTATCTGTCTAGAAATTTTTATTCATAGCAGCAGTAATTAAACGTCTTTCCACTTGTTGGCTAGTTGGTGGGTGTGTGTCTGTATTGGAACAAAAGATTACTGCATAATTGACAAAAGACATACTTATTTAAGTTCACAAGGGCTCTTATTTGGTGATGGCAATATCTTCATTGGATCTGATGCCACTGTCATCAAGGATTCTAATCTCATTCCAAATTGGGACATTCTTTAAAAAATAATATAAACTATGTTTGGTGTTTCATTTAGATTGAATTGATTCATGACTTGATTTCAAAGTTTTAACATCAAATGGTCAAGTAGTGTTGTATAGTACAAGTTTCAAATGGCTAGGCTGTCTTCTTTGTCTGATGCCTTGGTATGTTTAGTAGTAGAACAGAACCAGCCCCTGAGTCTACGCAACCTGATTGCTGCTGATGCTTCTTAATGAACAATTTCCATTGATTAAAAAAACGTGTATATGTATTTTGTGGTGAGATATTCTAGGCAAGAGAATGGTCGACAGTTGAAAAATTAGCAGGCAGCAACTATCGCGGTGGACCTTCTTTTTGAAATGCTTTGCAGAATTTAAAATGTCAATCAGTGAAGGTTACGATTTTCTTGATTATGCGACTGTTCGGGTCTGATTAAGTTGTGTTGTTAATTCATCCGAGTCTGAGGATTGCTTGTATAAGGATTCTCTAGGGAAGGTTATTGACAGATACTACTCCTGGATAATTGAACTGAAATTTGAGAATTTTCTCGAACCGTGTGGTTTTATAATCGAATCGAATTTTGACAAGAAACTTTCTTGTTTCATATGCAGCTTAGCAGCACTCTGTTGCTGTTGCCTCTTGGATGCTTGCTTCTGATCAGGACTTAAAAGGAGTGTTGTGGTCATTTTTGTTCATTAATTCCTCTGGTTTAGGTCATGACATTGTCTATCCTTGTCGGTGATTGTTTCAAACTCACTTTGGAGCTGGCTACCGTGACATGTTCTTGGTTGATTTCGTGGAGTAACTATAACGTTGTGATTTGTCTTTTGGTATAAAAACTTGTTATTTGATCAAATAGAAGACGGATCATCCTTAATTTGTACCCCATTTCACATTTGCTTCTGTCATTTCCATACTCGTCAACGCCGAGCCCAATCTAGCAAAAGGTCTGCTGAGAAGGATGCTCACTTCTTAAAATATCTCTTATACATAGGTAAGAACAGGGGAAGGAGTCAGATTTATCCTGACAGGCGTAAGAGTAACAATACGATTTATAATGCTACAACGGTGAATATAGCAAGTAAAATCATACGAAAAGAAAAAAGAGTTACGAAATAACTATAACAGATGTGCAAAGGGGCGATAAGTGATTGATAGTCTCCTCCAGGACCAGAAGGTGAATCCATCAAACTCGATCAATCATTAATAAATAATCTTAATATGGGTGGATTTAGGCATGTTTGGTATTGTTTTGTTGTTGTTTTTTAAAGTGTTTTTTATGTTGAAATGTATTAAAATAATATATATTTTTTTAATTTTTTAAAATTTATTTTTAAGATCAGTATATACGATTCAAAATATATAAAAAAAATTTAACAAAAATAATTTGAATTTTTTAGAAATACCGGTTGAACTGCATTTTCAAATATTCTCTTAGTCAATAAGATACAAAAACTCATTGACTTGGATTCTTAGCTCAGCAAAGGTTTTATTTTGAATTAATTTAAAAATTAATATATTTAAATATGTGTTAACTCGAGCAAAACCAACTGAATAATTGATCTAATTGAGAAATATGTTTTGGCGATGAAGAATGTCTTCTTTCTTGTGGTTCCAAGGTAAAACTTGTTCGTTCATTGTTGACATTTTAAGATTAGGTTTTTAGTTAAAATAATGATCATAGGTTCAAGTTTCCCCATCTTACTTCTCCTTATCCTTTTGATTTGTTTTTTTTTGAAGTTCTTACTGGAGTCTTGACCATAGCTATTAAACTTAAACTTTAACTGGTTTTCATTTTAAATAATTTTGTATATCAGCTTGTTTAAACAAGTTCATACGTAACATGTTAATTCACATGGGCTCGTCAACGTAAGTGACTACTCTCTTTCTAGCATGTTCTCTGAGAAGGAAGGAAAAGTCATGGCAATAATTGAAGCATGCTACAGGGAAAGACAAAGAAAATTGAGAACTTAGTCAAGAAACTTGCGCGAAGTCGTAGGAAAAAGATGAAAAGATGGAAAACAATTATGAAATATTGTAGGCAGTGGGCCATTATTTGGCAGTGTGCATTATTAATCACAATTTTTTTAACCACTCATTCAGGAATTATTTTGAAATACTTTTTTAAAGTATTTTTATTTAAAAATATATTAAAAAATATTATTTTTTATTTTTTTAAAACGATTTTTAACATCAATATATTAAAATAATTTAAATAAAAAAATTAATTTTTTTAAAAAAATATTTTTAAAATGAAAAAAAAAATCCCTTACTAACAATCATTCATTTTCATAGCTAATGCGTTAACCCAGGGCGGGCCGGCCAGCCAGGTATCTTCGCACTCCCTTCTCGGTGACCGAGACACCTTCCCAGATCATTGTAATCCACACAACTCAGTCACTGCCTGAAACTCAAAAACGATATTTATATTGGAGATGCACTTGCAAATACCTAACATTGCTCTTGATAGCTGTTTAATATAGGTTCTTTTGTGTTTATTTCACTTATATAAACTTTATAATTTAGGATTAAAGTTTAAAGTTAACTGGTTTAAATTATGGAGTTTTAAGATAATTGGTTCTAACTCTAAATTTAATCATATAATTTTAAATTTATATTATAGAATTACATGAATATTAATATAATAAAATCTTCTTTGCACAAATAGTAATTAAACTGAAGAAATAACAAAATAATTAAAACAACTTATCCTTGTGTGTGTGTGTGTGTGTGAGTGCATGTGTATCAATGAAATACGTAAAACCAAAATTTCCAACTTTTTAGTAAATATATCAACCTACATTCAACACCAATTTATAATTACGTGTGTGTGTTTGTGTATCCATATATTTGGTTTACACCATTATTTCACTCTACAATATGTTTAAATTATGTTACTTTTCATTTCATGAATATACTTACATTATTTTTTGCTTTTAAAATGTTCAGTTTATTCTAATCAAATACTCATGTTCATGTAATTTGTTATTTTAACTTTTTATATGATTATTTTCCTAGTCTAATCTCTTGTAGTCTATACTTATAATCACTAGGTTTCATTGTTTCATTTTCTTTCTATATAACCCATGTTATTATTCTTCACACTATTTTTTAATCTTTATGAGGAATATTCAAGGTTTGTCCTTTACGTACCTTGACTTATTATCCCCAATGAAAACTTCCATGACTTAATGGGATTTTGGTAAAATTTTTCTTATCCAAAAACTCTATCTAAATATTATCCTATCATTTCTGTTTAAAACTTTTCACAACATTCCAATATCATTATCATATGAGTAATTTGTGTAGCCACCACAACTTTCAAACTCATTTTAGATAATGCGCTGGAGACGAATTATAGAGATAATGACAGATTCAATCGATCCAGTCCTGCAGGGTACAAATTACACACACAAGTTGATCAGAATCATTCACCCGACCCCGCCAGCACAGTACACCATTAGATGCACACTGTTCACGCGCAATAGCCAATAGGAGACAAAGATGAACCACCGGTTGTAAGCAATCTCTAGTTAAGGACACCCAATCCAAGGTTGATTGAGTCATTTCAACCCACCTGGCTGCCTCAAATATATACCAATATTGCAAATTAAGACGATCTGTGAGGGCAAAATCAGATGGAGAAGAACCAGGCTTGGGTATGGGAGTGCTTTTTGGTGGTGGGCATGTGAATGTGGTGTGTGAAAATTATAGAATAAGGGCGGCATTACGCGGCTTCTAAAGACACAAAGGACGACGCGGTTTCCAGTACCTGTGTTGTGCATTAAAACTTTTGATCTTCCTTTGCTAACCATCGGCAAAATTCTCACCTGTTCTCCTTTTCCCATCAACTGTAGCACGTCTAACAGCACCTGTAATAATTCGTGCTTATTACAGCTGAATCACGGTTGAGACATTGGTTTAGTAAGTTGGAATTCCTTAAGGGTTTTTTTTTTATAGGGTATGATAGTGATATTCCATAAATCGATTCATGGGTGGCTATTAAACTAAAGATTAGAAGGCATTATTTTAGAAATGGACTCCAAGGTTTAAAATTGGTGGATGAAGTTTGGGCTATAAATCTGCAGGGAGTTGCCTTTATTTTGCAACTGCAATGACATTTGTGCAATAAATCTGCAGGAAGTTGTTTAAATTAGTCAGAAACATAAACAGAGAATCACTTGTTCCTGATTTATCACCATTCGGAGGTTCTCATAATAAACACACGGTTGAGAAGCCGGGAGGCTGTAACTTTCTGTCTCCTCAACCCAAACAATTCAACCTGGCTTGGTACATTTCTGTGCAAGGTTTGCATCCTGTTGGTCTTTAATCTTGCTCTCTAAACTATACAATACAGGCAATCCATTAGAGATGCCCTTTTACATATACTATGCTGTCATTCCTTCAGGTTTAAGCAGGACATCTCCTCATCAATTGTCAGATTCAGATGTCTACCCGTCTATCTTCCATTTCACTCCTGAAAGGAGAAAATTCTCAAAAGATTCATGGCAAAAATTTACCAGAGAGTCCACGCAGAAAGCTGTTAAAAAACTTATTTCTTCCCCTGATTTCAGCAAATGGGCTGCAAGCTGCTAACGCAGAAAGAATAAAGGTGACTCCAAATCCACATGCTTTTTTTTGCTTACAAGCACCTTTTATATATATATATATATATATTTGCATGATAATACAATTAAAAAAAGAATTAATATAATAGCATAGCTAATACATGTCACGATTAAAAATCACAATATTTATAATTTTTTTGTTATTTAAACTAGCGACATTCATAAAAAATTATTAAACAAGCGGGAGAGAGGATAAAAATAAAAAAAAGATCTACGAGACGCACTAAAACTCCAGTTGTGATACTATTAGTATTCTAAAGAAGATTTTGACAAAATAAATCCAACGACATTAAAAAATATCATCAACAGTGAACCGAGTGTGTCACACTTGTAGGTGTTGACTCACTTGTGTTTAGCAATAAGTGTAGCTCACTGGGTCATCGTTTGTGATTTTTTATGTTGTTAGATTTGTCTCGTCAATTTGTTTTAATATGTTTTTAGAGTTTTTTTTTTTTCTCTTCTCTTCTCTCTTCAACTCATTTAATAATTTTTTATGGATGTTGTTATTTTAAATAGTGATAAATTATAAATATTGTGTTTTTCCATTGCTACATGTTTATTTTGTTATTTTTTTCAGGTGTATTATTCCTCTAATATTTTTAATTTAATGTGTTAGTTTTTTTTAAAAAATAAATAAATAAAACCCACCAGTACTTCACGGCGGCAGCAGCGCAAGTGGCTCCTTTGGTTCTGATGCTACAGAATTTGGATAAGAAAACCCACAATGAGCTTCAAAATGTTGATGTCCCAAAATATGGGAGGTGCTAGCTCCAATTTTAAACAAACCTCATAGGGTAGAGTAGAGTAGTCATTGGAATGTAGAAGCTGCTTCACTTGCTGCATCGCAGGCCTTTGTTTTTCCTGATGCAGTTACTACTTACTAGCTCGTCCAAGGAGTGCGTACCCCTGCCATTTAGAACACTTTGCCAGGTAACTTGTGATGGCGTGATTCATGCAGGGAACAACAAGTTATCAAGGATCGATGATACTTTTCTTATTCTACACTACTTACACTACACGTTGTCCCTTTCACCTTTACTGATCCACAAAATTTCAAACTTGATCCTCTCCCTTAATTTCACCGGGAATGCTCCTCAATCTTCTCCTAGTTTTTCCACGTTCTTACTATGCAGGAGATTGCTTGCCATTCTTTTCAAATCCATCCCATGCCTTTTCCACACCTCTTTCCCACAATCTTCCTACTGATTCTTCTCAATGAGCTCACAGTAATCTTCAAGATTCTTCCCTGGCTACATCATTCCTTCTATCCTCCACTCAAAATCAACGACTATCCTCTATCCTCCAATGACTCAAGTTCCTATACAGCTTACTCAAACATCTCTTCCTATACATACTCCCAAACCATGTTCCCTGTAACCAAATGGGTCTACCTCGAAACTTTCTAATTCAATTTCTTACCTAACATGAGTTTAATATTAAATCATATAAAAATTATCTTAGCATGACTCGGTTGACTTAAATGATTTAAAAAAAAATTAAGTGAAAAGTAAAAAGCGTGGTTTGAATTATTTTTTTATAAAAAAATATAACATTGAAATGACGATATATTAGATTGATTTGAATTTCACAACTTAACACATCAAATCCACGATTTGATTGATAAACTCCATTAAATTTAAGAACTTTTTTAAAAACACTTTTTTTTATTTAATTATACGATAATAAAACATCGAGCATAAACCAAATGTTAAGATATTTGTTTGAGACTCTAATAATTTTATAGAGAACAAATCAAAATAATTTATGATGACAAATTCAAAACTAAACAAATATTAAATAATAAAAATAAAAATAAAATAATGGAAAAAAAAAGAAAAAAGCAGAAGCCAGAATAAAAAAAAAAAAAAAAAAAAACCACCTCCTTTACTATTTTTACGTGCACCCCAAAATTTCTTGGAATTGTAAGTTAATGATCATAATTCATAGGTTCAAGTTGTGCTTGCAACTTAGTTCCTTGTCTTCCTTTCCTTTTATTTTTTCTCTAAGTTTTTACTCAATCGAAATCTTGACCATAACTATTAAATTCAAGTTGATTTTTATTTTAAGTAATTTTTAACATCTTGATTAAATTTGAGTAATCTAACAAGTTGATTCGTAATTTAATTTATCCTATCAAATTCAAGTGAGACTTACCCTCAAAAAATTACAAGGAGTTTTTTTTAGTAAAATAATATTGTTTTAAGAATATTAACCTAGCTATGTTGATAACATGAATTTCTTAACGATAAATCCATTCAAATTAATCCTCCAGTTGTTGGATTTCCATATTAATCTATCAATGTGAATCAAGTTTGACAATCATGTTCATTTGATTGCCTTCTTTCATTAATTAATTTTGAGAAAATTAAGATCCAAACCAAATACAGAGAATCACTTGTTTTCAATGGTCTGTGCCCTTCTTGTCATATACTTTCCCTCGAATAAGGCATTATGCACTGAATTGTACATCTTGTATATCTCTGTTGCAGATATTATGTTTCATATGTTATACTTAAAGATCTTTTGACCTTTTCCTTTCCCTAATTCAACAGTCTTTCATTTTAGAAAATGGGAACATGCAACCTTATTTTTCTTTTCTGGTGGTTCAAATTGAAACTCGATGTGGATTAGGTTTTCGAGTTGTGAATTTTTCGAGCTATCTATCTTATCGAGCTGGATTTAATAACTATAATTAGGAGGTATCCTTTCCTTATTGTAAAATAATTAAATAAATTAAAATTAGTAGGATTCGACCCTGCTCAGGTGAAAAAAAAGCTACCGAATATATAACGGTTACATTGTCCATTGGTGTATTTCATTTTTTTCTATATGTGAAGTGTATTGAGATGATCATAAAGAATATGCAAATCAGAAACAAAGAAGAACTGCAAGTCATGTCTTACCTCTGAAAAAGAAGGGCCAAGCTTGAAAGACATGTGCTTAATTCAGATTCCCCAACTCATTTATGATGTTTTGTTCGATTCTCATATTTTCTCCACCTCTCTTTCAAGTTTTAACAACACCGTTTAGCCGCGTTTCTTGCTGATATAATCATCAATGGCACCTCTCTCTGTTCTTCCACGTGACCTTCAAGAAAACCTCTCTGGTTCTATAAGGTCACGAAAACAAAAAAAATGGAAACCATGGCCACCTTCAAATCAAGCCTGCCATGGGGTCTTCTACAAAATCACTGGGAAACTACTTCTTCCTCTTCTTCATGTCACGATACATCAAGTTTCTCTAGTCATTGTTACCAAGGAAATATGTTCTGCCATGGCTTGAAGTTGAAACTAAAGAGAAACCTCAGAATTAGGAAAGGGCTGGGGATACAAGGGTGCAGCTGCAAACGTACTCGTTGCACAGAAGCACACTGCAATGTTTCAGAAGATGAGAAGATTTTTGTTGAGATTCTCAGGGAAGCTCAGCCTTGTATTAATTTGCTCAAAGACAGTACATTTGTTGTGATCTTCTCCGGGGAAGTGATTGAGAATCCATTCTTGGACACCATTCTTACGTAATAGCATCTCTAATACAAAATACTATTTTAAAAGTTAAATTAAAAAAATAATATTTTAAATAGTACAAATATAGTTTTATTTATCATATCTACTTACTTGAAAAAAAACTATTTGAAAAACCATTTATATTGGAGTGATAAAAACAAATATTTTATTATTTCTTAAAAATTTGGTGTTTTTTTTTCATGTGGCTACATTTAATTGGTTTATTTTTTTTTAGTGGTTTCATTTTGTTGGTTTTGACTCTTTCAAGAAATATGTAGAAATAATTTTGTAAAAAAAAAAATACATTTTAGTATTTTATTTAGCACTTTCTTTGAAGTGTGCAAAATAAACATAAAAAAAATAAAATAATATTTTTTAATATTTAACTTTCCATTTATCATACCCATTGAAGATGCTCTAAGTCCCTTTAAACGCTACTCTCTCATTCCAATTACAATTCAAATGTTTTGTCTAGCCCTTTCTTAATAAAATAATTCAAATTTTAATCTTTTTAAATTTTTTTTTTTAATTTAACCTCTTTTAATTTTTTTTTCTTGCTCCACCCGGATCACCTGGCTACAAATCTGACTCCGGTTTTCGAACCTTTTAGATAATTGATTTTTTTAAAAATGAAACAGTAATATGTACTAGCTAGCTAAAATCAACTGGTTTTAATCATGTTATGAACATTGAACAACATGATTATAATCAGTTTTTATCATTACTTCATGCATGAATCAAACACCAGCATAAGAATCAGCAAATGTGGCAATATATATATTATAAAAAAAACTAAATGGCGTGGCGATTTTAATGTAGCTCTAGATATATATATAAATTATTATGGATTGTAATGATAAAATTTACAAGGGTATGTTGTGTAATTAAAAGGATCATGAGAGTGTTTTAGTATTTTCACGTTATATTTTTTATTTTTTAATTAAAAAGCTGTTAGCACGTGTTACACACGTCCTAGTGAGTGGACGGCACACACGTCATTAAAGAGAAGCGTGAGCTTCCCGGTGGTCAAATCTGGTCATTCACCATATAAGTAGATGCGCAAACATGCCCTTTTACACATGATGCAACACGTGTAGACATATCATGGTTGGATTGCCATCTATGATTGATTGTTTGTTTTTTTTCTCTTTCCTATCAATTAAAGTGCATAATTATACTCAGTTTATTTGCTGTTTGCTTCGGTCTGGCGTGGATTGTTAAATCCAAACATCTTGGGTTTGGCAAACATGCCAGACCCGAGCTATTTGGATCTAGCAACAATGCCAGACCCAAGAATTTTGGGCCTGACAATCATATTTGATGTCAGACCTAGACGCGATTTGACACCATACATGGCTGCCATACCTAAGAAAATTGAGCTCAGCATGTTTTTTAGACTCCAGTCAATTGGGCTCGACATATTTTCCAGATCCAAGTCGCTTGAGTTTGGCATGTCTGTCAGACGCATGAGCAATATACTAGTATATATATATAAGATGAAGGCACCATATTATCACCAGTTCTGAATCCTAAGTCCTCCAGTTGGAATAACAATCAATAATTGGGAACTTCTCAGATGATCACTGGGTCTCCTCTGAGCTGAAGTTGGAAATAAAACCTTGTTCCACTATCATCGACTGTAAACCATACAAATACACACATGAACTATATGGAGTTTTTTTTTATCAACACCCCATGATTTTTTTTCCAAGCCTTTAAACTTTGAAGCATGGAGTGTTTTAATCAACACCCTAATCTGTTAAAAATCCTGCTCATTTTAGCTGTCAAATATCAAATACAAATCACCTATTTTTCTACAAAAATCTCCATAAAAGTCATTAAAAAAATATCGAAGACAGATCTCTTATTTTTATCCAAGACATCAAATTACTGCTAATGTCATCATGAATGAAGGGTACCTAACTAATCAAGATCTCATAGTAGAGGGACCAAATAAAATGTCATCAACTCCCTTACATCAGGCCACACGTGGTATAGCGTAGAAGAAATTTTGGTCACTCAAAGGAAGCGGCGGTTGCGAGCTGGGGCACCGTCACCTGTATCTGCTTTCGTTCAACTTCAGCCTGCCATGGTGGCCTCTCCTCCGTCCTCTCCTCTCTTGAACCCACCATTTTTTATTGTCCGCGTCTCAGTTTGTAGCTCCCATCTTCAAACATCAACGAAGAAATAAAAGGAAACGAAGATGGTAACTCCTTATTCAAGCCACTGCCTTTCTCTACAAAATTACCACTTGCTTCCATTTTTATCCGCAAAGCCGCTCTTTTTTTTCAGCAAGAATCTCCATGTCAAAAACCCACCAAGAAGGTTTTCTCCTTTTTTAAGTAGTAGTAGTAATGAGGGAGGTTGGAGTAGCAAGTTAGCAAGTCGGCGAAAGGTGTTTGGGGAGACAGGGAGTGGGAGTATCGAAGAGGGTTATAATTCGGTGGAAGACAAGCAATTTGTCAAGTGGTTTCGTGAGGCATGGCCTTACTTGTGGGCTCATAGAGGAAGTACTTTTGTTGTTATTATTTCTGGTGAAACTGTTTCTA
>Ga0325411_1004918_pt1 | contig 14911 bp, 12 predicted proteins | sample PopdelMetagenome_13_FD_206181 | JGI IMG/M metagenome (GOLD analysis project Ga0325411, IMG submission 206181) | Populus deltoides microbial communities from Bellville, Georgia, United States - Xylem-PdIQD-R4 | ecosystem: Host-associated > Plants > Phyllosphere > Stem > Wood/Secondary xylem... | reverse complement strand
AAAAAAAAATATATAATTGGTTACATACAAACAACACATTTCTCATGATAATATTACAGCAATATTGATGCTGTTTATATTCTTGTATTAAAAAGAAAGAAAAAGAAAAAGAAAGGTTGTGTTTAATTAGTGTTTTACTATAAAAAAAAAATAAAAATGTATTTTGTTGGAGAGATAAAAATAATAATATATATAAAATAAATATAAAATAATTTATTTTTTCTTTAAAAACATGAAGAATACGGAAACATTTCTCATTTATCTCTCTTATTTATTGTTTTTTTTTTTAATTTCAAGACAGTAATTAATTATTATTTATGAATGTTTGTTTTTATAGTTCAATCTACTTTTAAAAATATTTTTTGCTATATTTTTTAATAATTTTAATATAAAAAAATTATTTTAATATATTTTTAACTGAATTTTTTAAAAAACAAAACACTGTACATAACATCAAATTATCCAACAAATACTTTGAATTTTATTGATTTTTGGAAGAGTGTGAAAATATGTAACTACTCTTAATAAATGGAGGCATTCCCAACGGACAAGCCAACAACCTAACCCACCTAAACTCTTTATACATTAAACTCTGTTCTCTCCTTCACAAGTATCTCATTGTTAGGTTTCTTACAATTTCTTGATCGTGTCTAGACCTTGTCACATAAGAAAGCAAGTCCTTGGTTTCTTTTCTTTTTTTGTCTTGGTTCTTCTTTAGCCATCATGGCTAGAACGCTAAATCTTGTGTTCTCTCTCGCAATTCTCATGTCTCTGATTTTCTCTTCAACTGCTCAATCATGTAAGAGCTATGCTTTCTCTAGCAACAAGATCTTTAGGGCATGCAATGATCTTCCAGTCTTGAACTCATATCTTCATTGGAACTATGATTCATCATCAAACAAGCTCCAAATTGCATATAGACACACAGGAATCACTTCCTCTAAATGGGTTGCATGGGCTATCAACCCTAGTTCAACTGGCATGGCTGGTTCACAAGCCCTTGTTGCATACCAACAAAATGATGGAACTATGAAAGCTTACACATCACCTATCAGTAGTTACCAAACCTCATTGCAAGAAGGGAAACTTAGTTTTGATGTTTCAGATTTATCAGCTACCTTAGCAAATAATGAGTTGATCATGTTTGCTACTTTAGAACTTTCAAACACTAGTACCACTGTTAACCAGGTTTGGCAAGATGGTCCCCTCTCTGGTAATGCTCCTCAGATTCATTCCACTAGTGGGTCTAATGTCCAATCCATGGGGACTTTAAACCTTCTTTCTGGAGAATCTAGTTCTACAGGAGGGAATGGAAAAATTAGAAAGAGAAATGTAAGCCCTAGAATCAGTATTTTGTTCTCCATATATGGTTCTTTCTGTTTCCATTTGTTCTGTTTTTTACTCTGTTTATGACTGTTAGTGAATCAAAAAAATGAACAAAGAACTAATTCTGATCAATTCTTGAAAAAACTCCAGATTCATGGGGTGCTAAATGCTGCCAGTTGGGGTATTCTGATGCCTATTGGTGCTTTGATAGCAAGGTACTTGAAGGTATTCAAATCTGCAGATCCTGCATGGTTTTATCTCCATGCCAGTTGCCAATCCATAGCGTATATTGTTGGTGTTGCTGGGTGGGCTACTGGTCTAAAACTTGGCAGTGAATCAGCTGGCATTCAATATGATGCTCATAGAACAATTGGCATCATCCTTTTCTGCCTCGGAACCCTTCAGGTAAGCAAAAATTCTCCGTGTCACATAGTTTTTGAGCGTGTTATACCTGCAATAGCGTATTAAATGATAGGTTTGTGGTTTGGATTTTAGGTGTTTGCTTTGCTTCTAAGGCCAAAAGCTGATCACAAGTATAGATTTTACTGGAACATCTACCACCATATAGTTGGATACACTGTTATCATCCTTAGCATCATCAACATATTCAAAGGATTCAACATTTTGAACCCTGATGAGAAGTGGAAGAATGCATACATTGGTGTCATTGTTGCTTTGGCCTTAAACGCTGTCTGGCTGGAAGGTTATACATGGTATGTTGTGGTGAAAAGGAAAAGTTCAGAGACTGCTGGAAAGATGCCTCATTTCACCAATGGATCAAATGGGGCTAATGGGTATGGTGGTAGACCACACCAAGGGGTGTAAATTAAACTATGGGATATCAGTTGTGAATTTCTGTTTGTTTTTCCCTCTTTCATCCTTCGCTTTTGCAGAGTTTGTGCACCCTCATGTATATTTATGGAGGCCCCATATGCAGAGGGAGGTTAGGGTTAGAAGTGATTCTTTCACTGGTTAGTCTTTAGGAGGTTTCTGCGTGAACATGGTCCTTGAGATCACATGTATTGGCCTATCTCTGTTTATTTATTATATATTTCCGTTTCCCCCCTTATTTCCTTAATGGTTTTCATCTCAATTCTTTGCTACCCATTTCTTGATGTCCAATTTCCTCACAAGTTTTCACATGCAGCAAAGGAAAGAGGATCAAACTACCTGAACGTTTGATATATGATATCCCCATGAAACCAGCAAGTACTCCACAGATTCAATCAGGAATTTCTTGCCTATATTTTTCTGCATGTCAACCATTGTCATTGCCTTCGCTGCTATTAAATATTTATTGCTGTGAAACACTTTCATCAATTGGGGAAGACCCAAAACTCTCATTCGGTATCCTGTTCTGTTTGTTAGAGAATCAAGCTAAGAGGTTCAGGTAATACTGGGAGAGACAAAAATAAGACAGCCCATGGATCAACCAGGCATGCTTTCTGCGCAATGAAAAGTGAAGAATAACATTGTCTAACATGGTAGTTTTGAATGACCAACAATGGTACTTGTCATTTCAATTGGAGTCTACATATAAGTTGGCACTGTTTAAAAACCACAAAGCAATTGGAAGACTCTCAGCTGGCATTGATTGAACTTTAATGGTGAATGATATCGACTACCGCTCATCGTTAGATGCTGACAATAAGAAGGGAAACTAGATTGTCTTGAACAACTAATATGTGATTTCCTTGATTATAATAGTTGCTTTCTCATTCCGACTGCTGCAAAACCTCAACAAATGCATCCTTCAGGAGAGGGTTTGAAGCTGCAACTCTCTGAGAAGTGATGTCAAAATCTTTACCAGATCTGATGCAAAACAACAAACATGAAAATTTTAATAAAGACATTATATTCTCAAAAAAATCTGAGCATATTTTTATTTTTAAAATCATGGACTTGATGCATGCACAAATGACAGATTTGTGGGTGTCACTAGACAATGACCGAGGCAATTTGACCTTTGATAAACACTGTTCTTGCATGTTAAAGAATAGTGTCACGGGGCTATTCCCTACTCATCTTATATCCCCCCAGTCAAGTTGAGGAAGAAAAGATAAATAATGTGCATCACTCACGGATCATAAACAAGTCCTCCAGCTTCTTTGACAATCACAGCACCACCTGCTACATCCCTGAGTTCAAGAGTAAATTATATCATTTATGCATCCTGCCAAAACTTGCTGAAATCAATCACAAATGCGTACCATGGGCCTCCATATCCAGTTTCATAAAACAAATCAATCCTTCCACAGGCAATTCCGCATAGATTCAAAGCACAGGAGCCACTCATTCTAAGGGATCTCACCTGATAACAAGAGAATCAGATATGTTTTATGTACACCAACACATTTCACCAAAGCACATGGTTTCCATGACAGATTCTGGTCATACCTTGAAAAGTAAGCTGTTAATTTTGCCAGTAGTGGCATCTACAGTGGACTTGTCACGTTTTGTTCCAGCCTGATGTCACCAGAATTTAATTTGATCAGTTTTCAACATGATTTGAAATGAAACATAAAGAAGTAGAATTGAAGCAGAACAGAGCTTTAACAAGATTCCATATGAAGCACACCAGGAATGAACTTGAAGCACTCCTTTATAATGTATTTTTTAGAAAGTGCAACATGGTAAAATCTAATTACTTTCAGAAACCATTGATCTGCATTTCTCAGATACAGGGAGCCAGATTCCTAGTGACTAAGATCAATATTACAACATAATAGGAAGGGGTTAAGTAGCATGCCGGCAAAATCGATTTATGGGTAAAAGAAGACTAGCCTAAGTTTTGGACATAGAAGATGTCCAACACCATCTGGGGTCAAAGCTGAAATCCATTGCATTGCAAGGCACTACCAGAAGCCTTAAGAAACAAATCCAACAAGAAACCAATTTGTAATGTATACTTTGTAAGATCAAATCATTACAAAGAATATAAGATCAGGAGGTATGATTTGATCCCTGGTTTAAAATACAATTCCAACTTCTCATTTTGGTTTATGCTACCTGAATCCTTTCAGCTAGTCATTGTCATCAATTTATTAAATTTGACTTCAAGTTCCCTTGTGTTTTTTAAGGAACTCTCAGTGACTCTAATTACAAATTTGGGCTGATAAAGACAGTACTGAAAAGCATACCTCTGTTGCAAGAAGAGATTTCACAAGCTCACTTTGAGATGATACTGCCATTGAAACATGAGTATGCAGTTGCTTGAGTATCATGGAAAGATTAGCAAAAAACAAAGTATCAGAATCTGAAGATTGATAATAGTCACCCAGAGACACACCTTTTATGGGTTTTCCATTCAGAAAAGCACCTTTTCCATGGATGCCTGTGAAAAGCTGCATTTATAAATCAGAAATTTTTAGCAATTATTGGGACACATTTCAAGTTCTAAAACATTTTGACATATCAATCTTATAGTAACTTTGATGTTAAGTAGGCCAATATATGACTGCATATCTGAAATGAAAGCAAAACGTCTAAATGAAGGCAGATACAAATTTGATAGGCAAACTGCTTAAGATATCCAGATACATTTTTCCCCAATATTAGAATATTGACAGGCTCAACATCACAAAGCAGACATTTATCCAAGTAAAAGACCATAAAGCTGAAAACTAGAGGTTGGTGTTCGTTTCATGCAGAAAGGTGCACTCACATAAGGCTTTACATGTAGAAGATCACCAAGCTATATCAAAGTACGTCAACTCTGCATGTTCTACATAAAATTTCTAATCATTCAAAGTTCTAAATGGTATCTGGCCACCTGAGCTAACATGTGAACCACGAAATCTCACCTCATCCATTATTGGGTTGTAAACAACACCTACTGTGGGAACTTTTCCAATCGTGAGACCAATAGAGATACACACAAAGGGGAACCTACATCCAAACATGTTGCAATATGAAGTGATGTACATGTATAAAAACAAGAAGAAATTGCCTTCACCAAACAACATTAGAAAACAAGATTTACCCATGGACAAAGTTGGTTGTTCCATCAAGAGGATCAACAATCCAAGTTGGTTCATCAGTCAGTTCTGTAGCACCATAGGCAGCAGTAGTTTCTTCCCCAATGAGCTAAGAAACAAAAGTAAAAGAAAATTTTTACGAGAGTAACACAGCCATTTGTGAGGAGACAATATACCCACAGAGAACTATATTCCATGAATTCATTAGCTACAGGGAGCGGTAAGTAGAAAAAATGAGTTAACCTTATGTGAGGGATACTGTTGCTTGAGATGATTAAAAATGAGAGCTTCACAAGCCTTGTCAGTCTCTGTAACTAAATCCACCTGCAATTTAGAAATAAAACAAGCAATTGTCAGTAATTACATGATATAGTCAAGTTTGTTTCATCACAAAATTTTTATCCTGGCTAAATTAACACAAATGAGTAGGAAACTTTCAAGTGCTAAATTTCTCCTCTATTTCCATAGTACTGTTGCTACATGTTCAAGAAAATATGCTAGCTATAGAAAATCGAAGGAGCAGCATCAACAATGGCTGATTTCCTTACCAACTCCATGACCTCAACGCAAAGATCAAAACTTTGTTGCCATAAGTTTTATAAACCGGCATGCTGAATTCAACTGCTATTAGCTTTACAAACCTGGATACTAAATTTAATTGCCATTTTAAAGCTCCCCTGGCATGTTAGAAATTGTTACAAAACTCGTTTACCCCAGTGCCAAGATTAAGACTTTATTTCCATTAGCTTTACAAACTGGGATTTTAAAGCTCCCCTTTGCATGCTAGATTCAATTGCCAGTTAGATATAATCAATCACTGATACGAATTCAAGAATATTTAGCAGCATTTGATCAGCACATTTCCTTTCTTTAGAAAAAAAGAATTGCTAAGCACAGTACTGCACAAACTCATTCTACATTCAAGATCAACAAGGAAAGAAAAAAAGAATCCAAAAAAAGCAAGATGGGTACCTGGCCTTTATGCTCCACATGCTTCGTCTGGTAAAATCCTTCACGGATAATCTACAAATCAGACGAGAAATGTAAATGAGACTAAATATGAGGGACCAAAAAAAAATCTAAAATTTACAATTCACCTCTCCAGCTTTCTTTGCTGCCTCAACAGCAGTTTCCAAGAACTCTGAAACAGAATCTGAAACATCCAAATAGAAATAAAAATCAACATGCAAGATCATCAAGATCCCATATTGAAAGCGAATCAAATACATGAGAAAGAAAGTGATAAAAGATTAATGGGGTCCTACCATTTTGTGCCATGTTTATAAATTTGTATGCACAAAGAAGAGAATGGCAGAGGGAGGTCAGTTATTGTGGTGGTGATGATGAAAATGATGAAAGGCTATGTGTCTTTTTACGTATATAAGGAAGCAGCAGCCAGCCACAGAAAGGACCGTTTGGTTTCTGTTTTTTTTTTTCTCTTTTTATATAGCACGTTTTATGGTGAGGAATCTGCCTTTCTTTTTCTGCTTTGATTGGATTTCCAGTGTAGTAGTGTCCTTGTTGCCATAGTTTTAAAACCTGTTAATCGGGGGATAACACTTGGGTTATGAATTAAAAAAAAAACCTGGTTTTTTCAAAAAGAAAAGGTTAACGGGTTGATGATTTTATTGGATTACAAGGGTCAACAAAACGAGTTTTTTTCTTTTTCTATTTTTTTTCAACTTTAACAGGTCTAGACTTGAGTTGGTAAGGTCTCGACCAACCTACTAATTTTTGAATGAGTCGGGCCTAGATTAACTGGGTTACCAGATTAATTGAGTTTTTAACTAGATCAAATAAGTTTTTTTTTTCAATCTGAGCAGCTCTAAACCTGAGTCAGTACGGTCTTGAATTAACCCGGGCCAATCCCATTTTAAAACAATGCTTCTTGCAGCAAAGTCCATGTGAAAAATAAACAAAGTCCTTCAATGATTTCTATTGAGTCTTTTCAACCCTTTTATTTATGGGCAAACTATTAATATACTCTTCATTTCTTGGATAGGTATCGGTCTGGTTCTTCTTTTTGTGATTGTAGCGATGATACCCTAACTTATCCAAATTGTTTTTTTTTTTTTGTTAATTGGATGGTGATTTGTTTTGTTAAATTAGATGCTAATTTGTGTATTAATTTACTTCTAATTTAATCCATTTTAACCTCCTAATTATATTCACAAAAATTTATGATTTAATTTCATTATTAAAAAAATAGTTGTATGTTAAATGATAGAAATTTTCGAAGTCACATAATAAACATGAATGATAGTTAATTTGGTGTCCCTTGCTAAGCATAAATTAAGGCAATTAAATTGGAAGGTTAAGAATGAGGAATTTTGATATGAATTGGAAAACTTGATTTTTGCAGGCAATTTATGGGAAAATTAACATCCAATTAATGAGGAAGAGGGATTGCACAATTTCAATATTGATGAGATTAGAAGGAGAAGGACCAAATTGAAACCTACACAATAATTGGAGGGTGTAGTCGTAGATTTTCCAAAATGAAAACACCCCATTGTCTTGTACTCTGTTTTTGCATCTCCTTTTTATGACAACGAAGAGTGCTAGTAACAGACTAACAGTCAAAGCAGAGAACATTCTGCTTTTGAATGGAAGTAGATGCTTGGAATATGCTTGTGCTTGCAGTGTTTGGTGACGTTCACCGGTGACTCCGATGTCAATCATAATTATGAAAACCCATAATTGTGGAAGGTTCATATACCTTGTACCATCTCCAGTCACCACCACTAGGGGGCTGCAAGGACAGAGGCCTTTGCAAGAAAATATTTTTTCCCTAGCCTCCCTTCTTCAATAAATTAGATTTTTAGCTTTAAAAATAAAAAAATTTAAATTTTGGTCCTCCTAAACTTTTCTCTAATTCCCCAAAATTTCAAGCTCTGTCCTTGACCACCACTGCCATCATGATGATCTTGAGGGTGGAAATAGCATAGCGATGTGCTTTTTTAGCATCCTTTAGCACATGAACATATGCTTGCTGCTTACTCTCCTTCCATGAGATTAGGTTTGAGTCTTGCCACAGACACCTATAGCTATTAACTCCCACAGTGAAAATACTTCTATCTCCATTAGCAAAGATACCCTAAGTTAAGTATGGTTAATGGTTAACATAGAAGCGGTGAGATCTTCTAAATGCATAAAAATACAGGAGGAACCAGAAGTTGTTACAAAGATGATGCAGTCGACCTTCTAAAAATTAAAGGTTCTAAATAAGAGTGGGAATCTAACATAACTAGATAGAAATTTAATCAAAATACACTATATTAATGGTATAACAAATGTTTTTATAGACCAATAAGATAAATTTAGATATAAAAAAAGGTATAATCGTGCCAAACTAAATTACCAGCTTAAAATAAAAATAAAAAGAGATTTTATCATTGAATCGACTCTAGTTTTTCAAGTGATTCTATCACTAATGTTCTAATATATCGCATGTTGAACCGTTGAACATCCCAAAATTAGAAATCAAGCCCAAATGTTACTATTTGTTTCAATTTCCTTTGTGCTTTCAAATTTCAAACTGTTGTTTTTGTTTCAATTGGCATACATATAGGTGGTCTTGTAAACCTCAGACTTCATTAGTTCTATTTTGAAATAAATAAATTGCAAATTTAAAGTTCATTTCCACAATTCTTTTTTGTGTTGTTGCTGTCCTTGTTACTTTTGTCTACAAGAAAAGGGGGATGAACAGATGGTGAAGCTAAGAGGTTGATAAGACATGAACTCCTTCTCTTACAGGGTTCTTTTGCCACCCATTAAAACAATCTTCAAAGCCAAGTATTGGATTGAACTCAATTCATGTCTTTTTATTTCTCTCTTCCCTTCGCACAAGAATATACAGTTTTAACATATATTCGTTGGACACTGATATTGTCATCAGGGTATGAGAACTGTAAATTATGTAAAATGATTACAAGAAACCAGGCACACTCATGGCTACTCTCTAGGCTCAAGGGCAGCTATTTCTTTCACAATTTGAGCTTTGTCTGCCTCAAATTGTTCATCCTCTGCAAAAAAAAAAAAAAAAAAAAAAATTGTCAATACAGTGCTGAAGCCAGCATAATTTCACTAGACATGTATTACGTTTTTATACCTTTATCTATCTTGAAATCAGCTAACAAACGAAGAAGCTTGCTTCTATTTGCAACAAGTATACTAACTATGTCGGGAGGTTTATTTTGGTTTGCAACAAAAAGCTGCAGTACAGGGGGGGAAAATCAATAAGAGAGGAAAGAAAAAAGCACGTGAAGTTAAAGAATCAAAGAGGAAACATTCACAATTTCCTTCTTTAAATTGTACCTTGAAAACATGAAAGGCTTCTGTCTGGATGCTCTTACTTGATTCCTGCAAAGGAGGATTCATCACATATGAGTTGAGTCCAATCATGTATGAGATTGGTGTACTAGTACTCTCCAGCAGACATCACATATGCCAGAATGGTGCATCAGTAATTTCCTAACAATCTGACAACATGGTATGATAACAAGCAATCTAAAAGGGATCATACCCTGAGAAGATTCATAAGAATCCTCAAGTTATCCCTTGAGCTCACATATCTCGTCATCACGACTGCATTAGAGCGATCCAATAACATATCTCCCAACAGCTGTCACAATTAAAGAAGCCTTTTCAATAAACAGTACAATTATCAATAGTAACAATGAAGCAGAATTTAATGAAGGCATTTCCCAAGGTTCAGATGCCTAGAGGATAGCTTCATTGACTGATTTAAGAATATATCAAATGTTTCCCCTACCTTGATAGATTGTCGTCTTGTAATGTAATTGGTGGACTCTAGCAGCTTCGAATTAAATTCGGCAAAGAACTGAAATCCAGAATAAGGTACACAGTTGTTAGGCTCTAACCAATAATTTCAAGGATGGCAACAACAGGAAATATAGACACACATATTTCAAATGTTACAATCCATGTGTTTGTCATAGATATGTAACTACAAACATGCAGTTTTAAAAAGGATACTACAAAAAAGGGAGATAAAGCCACTCAATTCATCAGAGAACAAAGTAATAGATTCTGCTTTATGTCTGCTTTAGGCAAATCATCCTTTTCTAATCTCACCAGCAGCAGGCTTTCCCGCAACACTTTTGTCTGCCTTCAAACTCTTTTAAGACTGGGAGGATTAGACATGCCCTATTATCCAGTGTCTGTGTGTGCATTACTGATGAAATATATAAGCAAATATGTATATATTCGTATATAAGTTTTGAATTTGGGTTTTCGACAAAACCATTAGAAGTTAAAACCTTCACACAGTGATTTTATAGGGTTTGAATTGGGGTTTAGATTCTACTTTATGTCTCCATCATTGCACAGCCACAATATCTTGATATTAATGCATCACTAGATAAATAAATCAGCACATCATCTTTCTCAGCCACAAGTTTTCCAACTAGAATAATTGTCTCCCTCCAAATTCTTTAAAAGAGGATTGGACATGCCCTGTTATCCACATTGTGTGTGTGGACATAACTAAGGAAATGTATAACACAGACACGTATATATCTATACAAGTATCCATCTAAACAAAAGTGACAACAGAACTTACCCAGTCATAGTTTTTAGAAAGAAATTCAGCTACTGTAGATTTATGTCTTGTCAAGAGTTCCTGCAACAAAACAATACAAATGCCTCAGATTGACACTACCCCTAATAGCAAGTATAAGACTGAAACTTAATAACTTCATAAACATGCAATGAAGACATAAAATTTCCCAAATAACAATTTACCAGAGCATTTAAATTGAAGTTTGGGGTTTTTTTAAGTGAAATAAAATAGTGGACCCTATCAAATACAAATGTTAGGCGTGAAAATCCAGGGCTGTCAGAAGTTGCAAAAGCTGAATACACTTCAATCATTTGAGAATAGTTGCGTGCAATGATGCAATACAATAATGAACATGTCCAACATTGTAGCATGGCAGTACAGAAGATACTCTCACAAATTCTCTAATGCAACAAGCAGAATTTTAAAGTCACTTAGTGTTAACCTTTGACAGTGGATGACAAAAAAAAAGACTGCATTGTATGAAGAGAAAAAAATTCAAATAGAAAAAGAGGGAGGAAAGAGGGATCAAAAGAAGTTAATTATTATATCTGAGTCAATCATACTTAACCTTGAAAGTTGCAGCAGCATCTGCAGAAATGTCGAAATTTGGAAGTTGTATATAATCAAAGAATTTCTTCACGTGTGGTGATTCCAGGACATATCTTCCATCAAACCAGATAAATGAGTGCACAAAACATTGGCAAAACACCATTGAAAAAATTAAAAAAGAAGAAGAAGATGGAAGCAGATAGTTGATAAAAGCAGTTCCAGATCAACAAATTAAAATGAGTGTTCTAGATGTTGACTTCACAATACACTTTGACATGTTTATGTAAAGATAAATGGATCATAATTTTTAGTATACAAAGTCTAAACAGACAAACAATTTTTTAGGACTTTCAGGAAAAGATTGCTCTCTCAATTAGAGATTATATTGATAGTCGGATATAGATTAAACCACCCAGTTGATTCTGCTTACCTTGCAACACTCTGGTGACGGATGCACTCCTTCAACATTACACCATAGTGCAAAGCCATGTCTGTGTTTTCATAACTAAAGAAGCAAAACACAAGAGTTAGAAGATGCCAAGTAGTATAGTATACAAGACAATCATTTAAAGATTCTGTAAACAGCAACATCCTCTTGCATTATAGATATTTCAAAAATAAAAATCAGAACAGCTAAATACAACTTCCAGACATACATCTAGAAGAAAGGCATTACTTGTCAAACGGATCACATCTAAAAGAAAGGCATCACTCGTCAAACAGATCATTAATGTAATCTTTATACAGATAATCGATGCTCAAACTAAATGGGATGTGATAATTAAGATACCAATAGCTATCCATAAGATTTCAGAAACTATGCAGCAAGTTAAAGATTTAACCCATGAACCATCTCAATAATATTTGATGACCTATTGAATGGAATCATTGTAATCGAAACCCCCAACACTCTCCAGGGTTAATGGCTTACCCTGCTATCAAAATATCTAAAAGATCTGTATTTTTCTCCAAGTAGTCTGATGCAATCAATCTTGAATTAACTTGTTGCCTTTGTAGGTTTGCAACAACCTGAGTGGCATCTTTTCGGGTCTGCAAAAGGAAACATTTTCATGCTAAATGACAAAAAGGGAGACAATGACAGTTAAGGGTAAATTCCGTCCAGTTGGGAATTTAATCCAACAGATTCACCCAGGCAAGCATGAAGCACAAGTGTCACTAAATCAAACCATTATGAAAGAACATGGAAAAAGAACAGTATCACCTCATAAATCTGATAGCTAATTCAAGATAACAATCTACATAGCTCTCAACAATAATCCTGTGAGTGCTTACCTCTAAGTTCAATTTTGGAAGACAGATGATCAAAAGACGAAGTGTGTTCTCTCTGAAGAACTCCTGAGTCAATTGTGCACACGCTTCTGACACGGGTTCAGATTCACTATTTCCATAAAGAATTGACTTTAACTCCCTGGTATTTTTAGCTAATTCTGCCATCTGTGTTAGAATATATAACCGTAAATATCAGATTCACAAATAAAATGCTTGACAGAAGCTCAAATGTCCCAGTAGCCCTACTAAAGATAATAACTTGCCAAAACAAGAAACACAAGCAAGAAATTATATGACGAACCTGATGCATGTTCATCACACTCTTATACCTACACTCACCAAAACTCAGTAGGGCTATTCTTCTACCGTGAACAAACAAGTTGAAACAAATCAATGACAAATATAGCACCATAGATCAGACCTCATTCTCAAACCTACAATCAAAGTTTCCACTTTGAATCCCTCGACAGATAAAGCCACTAACAAGTTAAAATCTTTACACTCAACTCACTGCCATCAAATCAAAATCCTCTCATAACACACACACCAAGCCACACTGAAGTTAAACTTGATCAGCAAAAGAACCCCATCGCAATCAAATAAGCACTTATTTAGGTAAAGATCACAGCATATCATAACATACCCTAATCTAAAATCAAATCTTCCATCAAAAACCATCCCTTAAACATCCTCATTTTCACAAAGTTTCAAACTTTCGCATCCAAAACAGAAAAATAAAAACAACCCTGATCCCGAAACAATCTCAGATCAATCAAAACCCACCCAATTCAGAGAAAAAACAAAAAAAACAAACACAAACACATAAAATTATACAGAAATGAATAAAGATTATGCCAACCTTCTCTTCTCGTTTTGAATCAGACAAAGAAGATGAACTCCGATCAACATAGATTAACAGATCGCGAGTCTGTCTAACAACATCGACAGGAGTTCTCGGCTTTGACTTGAAAAGTCCCTTCATCCTATTCGAATCACCCACTAAATGTCCCGATTTCGAACTCAACAGCCCTGAATGTCTCTTTGTTGCTACTGCTGCTGCCGCTACCGGAGATTGTGGTGGTGGAGAGAATTTCTTCACCACTACCTCCTCCCGTGCTGCTGCAGCAGCCCGTTTTGACACGCAGACTCCTATCTTTCCTCCCTTTATAAACCCCACAAAACACAAGAAAGTGATTGCTTTCTATCTACTAAAAGGGTTCACGTTTTACTTGTTTTTAGCCACCAATTTTGCGTTTGGATTATTGATTTTTTATGGGATTTGATTTACGAGAGAGGAAAATGTGTGCTTGATTTTGTTTGTGTGAAATCCGACGGTTCTGTTTCTTTTTTAGGGCCTTACATGGACAGACTATTAGTCGACACAAACGGTTACACTACAGTAACTGAGGTCGAAGGGGAAAACATTGTCCTAGAGGGTTAGATTATGTTACAGGGATAAGATTCATTTATTCTTGTGTTTTTGGATTAAGAAACATATTTTTAAATCTAATTTGAAAATATATGGAGGCTAATTTTAATTATGGATTAAATGGTTTGGCTTGGATTAATTTAAATTAACTTAAAATTTTTTATTTTATAAAAAATAAAAATAATAAATTTTTTTGATGTCTCATCAAATTAATTATTTTTTTTATTTTTGTTAAAATTCAACTTGATATAGATTCAAAATTATTTAGGTCATAGATTAACCTTGTCGAGTCTCAAGGCACTGCCTAGAACTAGCTAGTTTGATTAAATTTATTTACAAGGGTTTTTGAATTTTGATACTGACACATATACAATGATAATATTATTAGATATATATATATATATATATAGGTGTAAAATGCGTAATATTTTCTTTCAGAAATACGACCATTCTAAGAATTTAAAATTTTAATTTAATTTCAATACAAATAGTTGAATTTAAAATAATTAAATTTAAAAAACTTTGCACAGCGATATATAGAGTTTCATTTCTCAACAACTAGTAGTATCTCTAAAGTATATTTCTTCCCCATACTACGAGTGAAAGGGAAAGTATACAGACTACTATCAAAGCAGCCAAAAGTGAGATTTACTATATCCATGTAAATTATATCTCCCATCTCTACGAATACGAAGGAACTTTGCTAATTCTGTCTACACAATCGCTGTTTAAGAAAAAAATATATTGTATTTTTCA
>Ga0325411_1004916_pt1 | contig 14914 bp, 6 predicted proteins | sample PopdelMetagenome_13_FD_206181 | JGI IMG/M metagenome (GOLD analysis project Ga0325411, IMG submission 206181) | Populus deltoides microbial communities from Bellville, Georgia, United States - Xylem-PdIQD-R4 | ecosystem: Host-associated > Plants > Phyllosphere > Stem > Wood/Secondary xylem... | reverse complement strand
CTTGCAAAAATATTACTTTACCTCGAGATTATCCAACAAACCAATCACAACTTCTCATAAATATTAAATATTCATTATCATTTATCAACGTCCATACAAATTAAAATATATAAATTTACAGAAATTATCACTCCGCAATACCATTGCTAAAACTTTAAACGGACCCATTAAGCAAGCTATTAATTATTTCAAAACAGCACATGTACTTCGATAGTTCCATAAAGTTTTAACAATTTACAAACAAATACAATCTTACAAAATCTAAAACAAACCATAACAAGTATAGAATTATACATTCATATACTACAAGTTTGTTTGAGAAATAATAATAAAACATGTACATCTACTAACAAAATACATATACTAAAAAAACAATAAAATTGACATTTAATTAAATGTTAAAATTTAAAAAGATAGAATTACTTACAAAAATTGATAAAATCCATCGGTAAATCAGAACACGGATGCTGTAACCACAAAACTTCAAGAAATATAACTTGTTGTGCTGATATGAGGGAGATTTGTTTTTTGGGGGGGAGGGGGGGCTGGTTGTTTGTAGATGGGGAGAGTTGGGATTAGGAAGAAGAAGGAGAAATAGGAGAGGAGAGGGTCGGCAGAGCTGTCATATATTAACTTTTTCCGACGGTTTCACTGACGGAAACTCCGTTGGTGATTCTGATGGAAACATGGACATGTCACCGTACGGATCTGCCATTTCAAATCCCTCGGTGAGTCTGTCAGCAATTTAAACGGTGAACCAGTCACTTCACTGTACGGGCTGTTGTTTTGAATTAGTAGGAAAAAATAACCCGCCAAAACCTCCACGTCGGCGACCCGCTTTTTTTTTTAATTCGGAAACTTTTCCATCCGTAATTCAGTCGGTAACTACCGTCGAAAAATTTTTATCGGTAGTTACCGACTGAATTACAGACGGAAAAGTGTTCATTAGTAATTTCGACCTCAAATTATCGACAGACATATTCCGTTGGTAAATCTATTGCTATTTAGCGAATTTCTGCTAGTAGAATCAATCTTGATTGTGGGTTGCGTGACCACGTCATCATGAGGTTTACATCATATGCTATGTTATATATACCTAATTTAATTTATTTTGATTTGTTAAGTTGCTTAAGATCATATAAATTAAATGAGATTCTAGCCCACTAAAAGATTTAAGCAAGATTTCCCAAATTAATAGTGAGGGTTATTAATTTGCAAAAAAATAGTGGAAGACCAAATTATAATTAAAGACCTTATCTAAATTTAGTTATAGATATTTATGCATGAAACTCATATTTGCTATCTTTATATAAAAAGGTTGATAGATTACAATGAGTAAAAAAATAAATATATCCCTACATAGCATATATAATGTTAATAAATTGACTGAACCAAACTTTTTGGACTAGTACCTTAATATGAGAATTCTTTTTAAATTCTCTTGTCTTTAATGAGGACACTGATAATAAAGTTAAGACTAAATATCAATTTCATATTGATGATGATGAGTATGTTGCAAGCGTGATGTTAACCATGTCAATTGAAATTCAAATATAACATGGAAATATGGATGCCCATATAATAATTATATATCTTAAAGAGTTGTTTGATGTGATTAGTAGGACTGAGAGGTATGAGATATCTAATGAATTTTTCCATTATAAGATGACAGAGGGTTCTTCGATGAACACATATGTGTTGAGGATAATTGGTTGTTTGAAAAAATTGGGCTAATTAGGCATGTCATGGACCATGAGTTATACGTTGACCTGCTCTTACAATCCAAACATAAAAACCTACTTGGGGCATCATGAATGATAAGGGAACTTGCCATCATTATGGCAAGGAAAGTAATAATAGAATGAACTGCAAAGATTATCTTGCAACCATGAAGGTTAAAAATGTAAACTCCCGACTAAATTTTTTTGTCTTAATGTAATTAGAAAAAGGTAAATGATGATTATAATATGTCCACACATATATGATAAACAAGATGATAATGTAAGGTTCCAGCTTAATCCAGTTAACCATTTGAACAAAAAACATTATAAATACATGGAATTAACATGAAGAAATCATGTTGCAATTGTATATAAATATTGATGATGTTACAGTTAGTATCATAGCCCTGACATGAGTTCAGAATTTATCATGGAAATTGATACATGTTAAAATTGTTTTAGGATGGTTTGTACAAGGCATTGTATAAGAACAAATCCCTCTTCGGTATAATGGAGTATTCGAAATGGAGTATTCGAAATATGGATCCTAATGGAAGGAACCTTAGGCAGATAATACCTCTCATGTGCCATCGGCTGCTACTCAGTCAAGACAAGAGAGTCATTTAGGCTCCGAGATTATACCACCTCTAGACAAGCTAGAGTGTTGCGACCATAGAGAGTAGATTGTTAGGGGCAAACAACTATGCCTCCATCAGTGGCACCTATAAAAGCCCCCACTCTGTATGTTGATCCTAATCTTATTGCATGGATAATAAGGGCAATGGTCGGTACCATGACTAATGCATTAACCTTTACAACCTTAGTATCTCCAATAGTGCTAGTCGCTCCAGTAGTCATGACATCTAAAAATAATATGGTTGCCTTAGTGCAGATAATGAAAAGTCTAAGGCAGATGGGCTATAAACCTTTCTCGGGGGATCAAGATGCAGAAATTACAGGTAGATGGATTAAGAAGGTAGAGAAGACCTTGGTTTGGATAATGGTACTAGATGAGTTGAGAGTGGACCATGCCACTCAATTATTATCAGATAGAGCACAGTCTTGGTGTGAGACTTTATAGTCAAGGAGGCCCACATGGTTATGGACCCAAAGTGATTTTAGAGTAGAATTTGAAAATCAGTTTTACTTTACATATCATCACAAGATGAAAGAATAATAATTCTTGGCTTCAAGGCAGGGGGATATGTCGGTCTTGGAGTATGAGAATAGGTATCATGACCTCTCTATGTTTGCCCCACATCATGCTCTGAAGATTTTAGAATGGGTTAAGACATGATTTGAAGCAGGTCGATGGCATTAAAATTTAGGATGATGAGAGACTTGGTTGAAGCAGCCCAGGCATTAAAAAGGTGTATAATAAAGGTCGACAGGGCCAATTTAGTGTTAAAAAAAAGAAGTATGATTACTCTTTGGGTAAACCTCCTAGACCTCCCCTTTTTAAGAAGGGAAAATGAGGGTAGATTGTCTAATATAAAAAGATAAAAAGAGTGTCTAGTCAGGAAAAAAAAGTTATTAGGCCTTTTTAAAGTATAGGTGGAGGATCGGCTGAGGGACAATAGAATATTAAAGGTAGTCATGTTGGAGGGACTTCAAAGTAGAAGACCATTAATTATTCTGCTTTGCTAAAGTGATGCTACATTTATAGGCATAATGAACATAGATGGTAGAACTGCCCCTATTTGGTTAGTTGATGTTACTATTGTAGAGGGCATGGATATTTTAAAAAGGATTGTCCTTGGAGAGCTGATTATATCCAGGGATAGTGTAACAACATAAAATTTCCATGTACACTAATCATTATGTCTGAGTATAATGGGGATTTTTTTTTTTGTAAAATCTATCTAACAATACATTCCATTATTGATCCTTTAGTTTATCAAATTTACAACAGAGTTTCCCCTGTAACGTATACTTTTCCTCAATTCTTTTCTTATCCTTATGGGTAACATAATATCAAATAACTCTATTACATACATGTAGTAGCCTTCAACCACCCACCAATTTAATTATTTCTCCATTTGATTCTTTCACATCGCTTATCACAATTCATCTTATATTCTTTTCATTTTCCATTTACTTAAAACATAAGTGAAATAGATATACATACACACACATAACAAAAGAGATTCAATAACCAAATACTAGAAATACAATCATACCATTTAGTACATTTCAAGGTGAAGTTATTAATACAATTTTAAATATTTATAGTACATAAAATAAGTACCTAACAAAATTATAAATAGTGAAATGACACAATCAATGCTGGCCCACTTCGTGACATAGACCTGCAACATATATAACATTATAAGAGTTATTAGTCATCAAGAAGACGTATGCTCATGATTTTCATGAGGGAAAGGAATCATTATGTCTAGAAGCACCTTTAATATCCTTGCTCAAAACATTCAACTCAAGTTCAATAATGCCTCAACTCATATGATGATACTTGTACTCATCATAGCAACTAAAATAACATTACAAATTTAATAACTTGCCATATAGTACATGTATGTGGTTTCCATAGGGAAAGAGAACAATATGTTTATCTAGAATTCTTTTAACATCGATTACATCATATAAATATTGGCTTACGCATCAGCTGCTATGGCATTTAAGTTCATATTTGTCACTTTCAACGATGCCTTCACGATGAATTACATAATACATTCAAATCTAAGGTTGCCGACTATACATCACTACATAGCAAATCCTTTTCTCAATTTTTGATTCCCTAATCAATAATTAATATTTCATTTCCTTAGTCACCGATTTCCTTAGATACAATCCTTGAAGTAATCACATATATTAATTTCATATTTATACATCACCATCATTGCTTAACATAATTTGTTTGTAACATTACCATATTTTCTATTTTCTAGGTATCACAATTGTTTGTTACATTATCATCCCATTAACATTTGCTTTGACTTAGTAGTACATCTAAGAATATTAAGTCTTAAGTTACCAATCAACCCCCCTTGTTATATAAACTTTTTAGCATTGATTAATCGTCCTCCATAATGGTTTCCATTATATAATCGAGGATAGTTTCAATGGTTTCTATTATTTTAAAACAACAACACCATGGTTTCCACTGATTAGAAATAACAACACAATGGTTTTCATTCAAAAATAAAGACAACCACATGAATTTCTTTTTTATTAGGAACAACTAGAAAGTAACTTTCATTGCCCATGATTTAATTTAAAGGACTTATTAACTTAAATAGAAATATAAGGAAAGGAGAGCCTACATCATCCTCCTATGATTAACCTATATGGAAAACTAATATATAGGGCTACAACGTTCATGGACACAATGCCTAGTGTTGCCATCTACATGTCTAAACTCACTTATTACTGTAGCATAAGAAATCTTTCCAGTACTATGTTAGTCTATACCTTTACTCAGTGTTTTACTCTTATATGTGTTATACAAATCCAAATAAGTCAAGACTAGTTCCATTGGAAATGTAACATCTATACCTACAATTTGTATAAAGACACTAACTCCAAATTATATTTTTTTAAGGCTCAAAATTAACAATTATAATAGCACCCAAAATTTGTCTATTACTATGTCTGTTTGGACCTTTACTTAGTGTTTTTCTCATATCTAGAGTTATACAGATTCAAATAAGTCAATATTAGTTTCATTTGAAATATAAAATTCATACCTACAACTTTCACACGGACTCCAACTCCAAATTACATTATTTTCAAGTTGTAATTTCAACTAGAAGCTAGCTAGTAAAACTGTCAGAATTTTAGTTACATGAGAGATAAATTTGACAAGCACACTAAGTGTTTTCATGCATTATAACATCTATTATCCTTACTCACACTCCTACTTTCCTATTTACAACTCATGTTTAGAATTGTACTAGTGATTCTAGATAGATGCACAATATCAACTAATGTTCATACATCATTTCATAACAATCGTTCCATACAACCAATTACAATCCCTAAGGATCTTTCCATCACTCATTTTGATCACTAGGAACCCTAACTGGTCTCAGAAATTAAGTACGAAGACTAGTTGTATAAAGAGAAGTTATTAGCACCCCAAATACGCTTTACTTGAGGTAAGCTACATTGTTTAATTGTCTGATCAAAAACTAAGGTCTTGTCGTGTTTTTTTTTTAATTGTTGGTCTGTCTAAGGTTTAAGATAAGTCATCCATAAGAAGATCATTATCTTATCGGGAAAAAGTCTAACCGTTCTAATGTTCATATAAAATAACTACCTTTTAATATCGGGAATACGTTGTACGTATAAATTCATAATCCTAGATACTAAAAGAAAAAAATATTTTTTTTGGTGTTTTTTGAAATTTGGCCTAGTTTTCATGGCTTTAATAAACTTGTTATTAAAGTCAAAATGCATGCTAAAATAAATTTTTGATTTTTGTGTGTGTTTTCTCTATGAAAATATGATATGATTTTTTTAAAAATCTTTGAGAGACTGCTTATTTTTGAAAAACAAAATTTGGACTAGGTCGGACCCGGCCTAGCCATTTTGGTCTGGGTCGGTTCTGTCCGGCTTAGGGAACAATGGGGGAGCTCTCCGCTATTCACTTTGCATAACAGTGGAGGTTGCGGAGCAGAAGAAGAAGACAAAAGCTGACCTAACGGTGTTGGCAGTGCTGGCGGCGGCTCTTGGTGGTGTTGATGTGGTAGCAAACAGTGGTTGCTGCCGGTTTCTGTTTCGTTCTTCCCTACTACTATCTGTTTCTGATGGTGGTGGTGTTGTTGTCGATGGTGGCTCAGGGCAGTTCTTATGGTAGCAATGGAGGTTGTCAAGTCAGTGGTGAAGGTTTTGGCGGCCTGAAAAAGAGCAAGAGAGAGGAGAAAGGTTCGGCTAGCAGCAGAAATAAGGGGGAGAGGCTTTTTTTTGTCAATTTCGGACCCAATTCTCTCCACTCCTGGACCATGAAAATCAAATATATTTATAGGCGTTAGAAGAGGGACACTTTCTCTCTTCTAGTGCCAAATCTCAGCCCTTGGTTTGACCCGAAAGCATCCCAACCATTGGTTCAAAGTAGGAATGATGAACTGTCAGTTTTGTGCAGGAAAATGGCTGGCCGGGTTAGCCACTTTGGGGCAGTGCCACCGCCTCTAAGGCCTCGATCAGCCCAAACGGTTTACAACAACATGTAGTTAGGTGTCAGGGGATCGTTTGCATGTAAGTTTCATCTAACTTGGTGAAGAAGCGAAGGTTTAAATGTCTTGGGAAGGTAGCCACTCGTGCAGGCCCTCTAAAGAAGGTGATGAACAGTCATTTTTCTGCAAATTACGCTTTAGTCATTTAATTTGTGATTTATATCTAATTGCACTCCTGATTGGCCTCAAACTTTCAATTTCACCCTTTACGAACCTTAATTCAAACCCCAGACTCCAGCGCCTTTTTGCAATTTGGTCCTTGGTTTTAAATTTATTTAATCAAGTCCCCAAATGAAAATTAAACTTTAATATTTATGCAATTAAGCCCTTGATTTGGCCAAATTAACTCTTAAAAAATTGTAATTTGGCCCCTGAACTCGAATTTCTTCCAATTAAAGCCCAAATTGACTTAAAAATCAATTTTTCTTGCAATCAAACCCTATATAAATTCAATTAAACCACTAATAAAATTTAATTAAGTCTATAAATAATTGTTTTTGGATATTTTTTCTTCAAATTGAATTTTATTTGTCAATAAGGCTCTTCATCTATCAAAAATATACTGTCAAATTTGAATCTTTGTACTTTTGAACCTCCTCAACCAATTTCTAGCCATTTTCTGGGCACTCCAACATCCTCTTCTCATTGTTATTATTATTTTTTTGGATTTTTGTTTTTAGTCCGAATATATTTTTTGATTTTTGGAAGAGAAAATGTAAATTTAAGGAATAACCCAAAAATGGGTTATGACACCCCCAAAGAGAAAAGTAGAAGTTTTCATTGATATATTACTTGGTACTTCTATTATAGCTCAGGCACTATATAGGATAATACCAGCAAAATTGGTTGAGTTTAAAGTTCAGCTGCATGAATTACTATAAAAAGGGTTCATACACTCGAGTAGTTCACGCTAGAGATCTCCGGTCATATTTGTGAAAAATAAGGGTGGGACGTTTAGACTTTGCATAGATTACAACCAGCTGAATAGGGTAATAGTGAAGAATATATATCCATTTTCACGGATAGAGGATTTGTTTGACCAACTTAAAGGGCCAAGGTATTTTTGAAAATAGACATAATGTCAGGGTACTACTGGTTAAGGATTAAGTTGTAGGATATGCCAAAAACTACATTTTTGATATGGACACTATAAGTTTCTAGTAATGCAATGTTGTTGCGATGTCGTGGTCACATAAATTAATTACCCTAGCTTAAACAAATAAGATAGTATAGAGCAAACAAGGGGTCGGTCTCACGAGGAAGATCTAGTTTAGGTCTTTATGCTAAATGATTCAAAGTTGGCGGGTTTTGAGGTTATCTAAGCTATGTTATGGTAAAGAAAATAAAGTAATCAAACTAGATTAAATAAATTGAAACTTATTAAGAGAAAAACCTTGGTCTCAAGTAAACTTCCACCTATGAAAATCAAATTAATCATTGAAACGATACGTCAATTTATATTCTGAATATTTTTCTTTCCTTAACATTAGTTAGTTAACTGATTCATAGTGTAACTAACCCTAACATGGATCTGCCATATTTTTTTTTATTTATCAAATGTAAGTAATTGTATAGATCAAAAGTAAAACAAAGCTGGAAACCAGCAAATCAGAGTATACAGGCATGTACATATAAGCGAACAAAAGGAACAAGCTCCTCTGAACAAGCAAACACAACCAAAAAGAGAACATGCTCCCGTGAACAAAGATAGCAAAACTAGCAAGCTTAACAAAATCAACAAACATGCGCCAAAAGCAGAGGATATGGACATATCTGGCGGTAGAGATGCACAACCGCCACCACGCATTGACAACAGACCAGCAGCACGCGTAGCAAACAGCAAACCAGCCAACAACAGATATACAAGCTGCAGTAGACCATCAGAACGCATAACCATTAGAGTCCCACCAATAGCGACAAGCTTCTTCAAGCCTAGTAGACGGACACAGCCTCTAGAGCAACACAAAACCAGCACAAAGGTGCTAAAATACATCCTACAGGAGCGATCCAGAGCAGGCTAGGAAAAGCAAAGAAAAGTACAACACCAACATCAAGATGCACTATCACAAATAGGCAGCATTAAAACCCAGCTGGTGAACAGGAGCACAACAGTAGCAAACTGCACATTTCTATGTAAATGGCTTACTAGCAACCAACAGAGGAGGCATCAATAGAGTAAACATGGCAGGAGCAATAGTGACTCAGAAGCTAGCAATCCACTCCATCAAACCAACGTACAACACCCAAGAGGGCCTGTAACAGCAAACTAACAGCCAACGCTCGGGGAGACCCAATCAAGTCCCCTAGAGCAGGAATAGGAAAGCAACCAAAAGCAGCAATCATGTGCAAAACACTGCATATGCAACAGTAGGAGGGTCATACAGAAAACAACCGGTGCAATAGGGCAGCACAAACAAGAAACTAAAAACAAAGATCCAGCCAGACAAGACTCATACCCATACCGACCCAGAGGGCAGCATCAGCAGAGAGCCTTATCCATTTTAACAAACCGTATCTACTCTACAGCAGCGACTAATTGCCACCATAACATGCTCCATCAAGCTCCTCTGTTGAAAGCAACCATAAGGAAAGGCTCGACTTGCAATATAGCAGACAACTGGCCTTTTCTCCAATAGCTGAGCAGCAGCACAACAGAAGCAAACTAACAGAACACCCTACAGAAATAGACCGAACAGAGAAGCTTAAACCTACAGTTGAGAGGGACAAGCCAGCACCACAACGAGCACCCAAGAGCTATAGTAGGAGAACAGTCCCCACTGCAGCCACTAGGTAAAACAAAATTGTCCTGAAGAGAGCAAACATACAAGAATTGGCCAGCAATTCCCAGTCACAACAAGCCGGAGGGTGAAGCCTCAACTCCAGTTACTAGCACATCAAACAGCAGTATATAATTTCAGCCAGCTTCAAGAAGCACAACATACCGAGCTGCATATAGTAGCAATGAGCTAACTAACCTGCATAACACAAGCTAGGAAGGAAAGCTAGCATCAACTCCAACAAACATTCAAGGTCTCAAGTAACCAGCCACAAGAGTCGAACCACACAAGACAAAAGCTTGACAAGACCAGTAGGAAAAGCAGCAAGCAGTCCCAGGACAAACTTCACCAGCAGCAAAGCAGCATACAAGTACAACATAGCTACCCAACAGATGTAGCATCAACAAGCATTCTACAGCCAAAACAGCAGAAACAAACAGACTCCACACAACCATTAAGTAGTAGAGACTACCTAAAGTCCAGCAGCCCAACAACAACACAACCAAAAGGAGAAATATGACATATACATAACAAATTGTAACAAAATAGAGTCGACAACAGCAGCAAACTATAACAAAGCAAGAAGAACTTGCAATCAACTATCAAAAAAGCATGAGTTGCACGACTCCAAATTATGCCAGAAGGCAAGCATGCCATCTGATATACCAGGCAGAAAGCATTACAGAGGAGGATAGGTAGGAGAAACCCTACCATGGCCAAAAGCTCTATTGAGATGTTGTAGAGCAACAACCTGTCATAATTATTAAACTTAGTCGCTTCACAAGTTTAAATATCACAACTCTAGTTTTGATAGCAAACTTAATAATAGATTGGATAGAATAATAACTTAGAGTTCGCTCTAACAATCAAACTAAACAATCTTAGAAAATTAGCATAGGAAAACATTCATACTTATCATACAAACTGAAAAGAAAAGATAAAATAGATCTCATAATTTTTGAAATCTAAAGGTTTTTGTATCTTTTCAATGAAGAAAAATAACATAGTCTTGCATGTTAATCAAAAAACTAAGGAAGAGAAAAGATAAAAATATAATTTCAGATATAAAAGAAAAGGGTGAGGGTTTCTTTCTTCTTTCTTCTTTCTGGTCGTCTCCCTATTTCTTTCTCTCCTACTTTTTATCTGAAAAGAAACAGTTTGTATCTTCCAAAATAATAGTAGTCCTTCCCAAAGTAGACAATCTACATTTAAGTAGTACAATAACTATTTTTCTAAAAAGAAGGAAAAATAGTCTTGCATAAAATCTTCAAACTTTGAATTTGGGCTTAGAGATGTCAAATTGCCCAAATAAAGACCTTTTCCATACAAAGAAATAATTGTCATATCGGTTTGGATGCTTGGGAAGTAAGTTGGACTTGTTTTTTCATAAAACCTGTTTGTTGGTAGAATTTATAGGTTGCTTTATAAAAATCATATCTCTCTAATACAAGCTCTATTTCTGCTGACATTTTTTAGGTTGATTCTTTGAATCAAGAATCCAATAAAATTGAGTTTGCATCAAATGGACTTCTCTAACTCAAGATATTCAAGTCGAAATGGTCGAAGGTCAGAACTGGTAGAATGTGACACTTGTCTTTGAAGCCTGTGATTTCTATGCTTTTTCTTTGTTTTTGCTTGCCATATATGTGTAGAAAGATATGAATGTTATCTATCTAAGTCTATAGCAGTATTCATAGAGAATATTTTGATCTAATGTTTAAGGTTAACTTCCTTGGGTTGGGATTATTATCTTTTTTTTTTAATATATATACATATAACTTAAAACACAATGCATCTTTAACCCATGTAACGAGCTTTCAGCTAATGACTCCCAGACCAGTTGGTCTTAGTGCATTAGGTGTTGAGACACACCTACGAGCTTAGTAACTCGAGTTGCTGATACTAATACGTAGATAATGCAATGTTTGATTCCCTTAAGCTTTTCTCCTTAACCCATGTAACAAGCTTTGTGCCAATAGCTCCCAAGTCAGTTGACTTTAGGGTATCAGATGTTAAAACACACCTTCGAGCTTAATTGTTTAGGTTAGAGAGGCTACAAAACTAAACTTATCTACGTTTTTATTATCATCAATATTATCATTTTTTTTTTTGCAAATTATATGCTATCCCTTTCCCTTAGTTGTTACATTTAACAAAAAAACATAAATAATGTAATAATTCAATGTGCAACCCACAATCATATGTTAAAGTGTGTGTGTGAAAATGAATGTTTAAGAATACTTGTTAAATGAGTATATGAGCAGAATCAAGCGATAACAATGTGAAAGTTTGTAAACTTGAATATTTCAAGAAGTATTCTGATAGACCTTGATAAAAATATTTACTAAGATGCATCTTAAGAGTCAATAAAATTTCTCCTTACTCTGCCATCCTAATAAAAATTTTGTCAAATGGTTTTAATAATAGCAAAAATTTTGTTAGTTTTTTTTATGTCAACTACTACCCTCTCCCCCCAACCAAAACGAGACATTGTCCTCAATGTCCTAAGGTAGAAAGATAGAGTATAAAAGACATCACCTGAAACATCAAACACTGACAAACCTGAAACACACTTAAAGAAATATAAGAAATAACAAAACAAAATAAAATGCTATTAATAAAACCAAAGGACACAAGGTTTCACAAATGAAGGCTCAAATCCAATCTAAGCTTTTTACTGCTTTTCATAGTTGACCAATTTATGCGACTCATGGAGGGATCAAGTACAAGGATGAAAGATTGTAGTTGGTCAATTAATTATTCAGCAGTAGCAGTATAGATTATGATTTGTCGTGCTGAAGATGTTAGAAATTCATGTTCCACAGCTTGATCAAGAAAAGACAACAAATTATCATAAAAACAATTAACATTTAACAAACCTATAGGTTTATGGTGAATGTGCAGTTGGGCCCAAGAGAAAATATAAAAGATCTTTTTCAATGTTCCCAGACCACCTAGTAAAGCAATAAAGGCATTAGCATGGTTAAACATCGTATTCATTCGATCAAACATTATGAAGATATGTAGTTCCTTTCCAATTGTTTTTCCAATTATGTCCCTTTTTGCTAAAGCTTTGGGGACGACCCCCAAAACTTGACTACCTCCTAAAAATACAGCTATTGACACATACCCCATTAACCCAAGGCTACCTCCCCTATACATTAAATGAATCTTTCTCTCAGCTAGTACCTAACTAAGATGATTTTCTGATTCTAAAAACTCCTTTTCTTTCCTAGGATTGGATCCATGAAAAACACAAATATTTCTTATATGATGACTTGAGGAACCTGCCATTTCTACACACTTCTATATCTATTGAATGTATGGGTTGAGTAGAAATAAAGAGAAGGAAGAGAAGATTTTATAGATGAGAAATTGAAAATGCAATTATACCACCTATATGTAGGCCAACTGGAGTCTCTCTCTCTCTCTCTATTTATTTATTTATTTTGAAAAAGCATGTGTATATACAGGTATTTGTGATTGTGTCTCTCATCTTTCCTTGGTTTTACGTCCAAGAACGGCATAAACGCCCTCTTTGGGTTGGGGATAGGCTTCCCATCCAGTTTTCTTAAAAACTGACAAACAAAGTCTTTTTTAGTCAGATTCCCAAGACTAAGTCGATCATGTTCTTTATAAAAATAGGGCCATAAATCATCAAATTGCATGATGCACATCTCCACTAGGGTGCGTCTCAAGAGTCAATAAAAGATTATCTAAAGACCCCTTACTCAGGCCATCCTTAATGAATCATATTTTATCTTCACGGTTTATAGATAGCATTCCTAAAGAACAACATTGTGTATTACAAGTCTATCTGGCACATCGGTGACAGACTTTCAGTCATTTTGCACGACGTTTCTTTGTAAAAGTGCTTTTACTTGTCCTAGGCATGTATGAAATGAAAGAATTGGAGGACTCACCTGATAATCGGACCTTTGCTTCAATTAGCCAGTGAATATCTTCAAGAATTCCATGATTCATTAACAACCTAAATCGTGCACACCTAGCACGGTAAATTATTACAATCGCATTTGGAGGCAAAACGGGAAAATACTTTTTCAATTTTTCAAGAATGGTGTCCATTTTCGAATGAGAATTGGAGAAGAGATGCAAAGAAAGGAGAAAGAGCAAAGAATTGCATAAATATATACACATATATTAGTTATTATGAGAAACTAAAAGACCGATTTAAGAGTCATGAAATACCGTTATCCGCCATTTGACCGGGGTTGAGAGAGACTAGCAAAACAAAATTCACACAAATAAAAACACAAAAAAAATGTGAGAAAAGGAGTCAATCTTTATATATAGGATCACTCAATTCAATAGAGTCATTTTCAATTGAAAAATTATCAAAGTAAACTTTCAAACGATGCCCATTTACCTTGAAAACATTGTCATGCTTTGGATTCTCGATATCATAGGCCCCATATGGATACACATGTTTCACAATAAAAGGACCGCTCCATCTTGATCTTAGTTTTCCAGGAAATAAATGGAGTCGACAATTATAAAGCAAGACTTTTTGACCAACATTGAATGTTTTTCTTAGTATTTTCATGTCATGAAACTCTTTGATTCTTGTTTTATGAATTCTTGAATTTTCATATGCATCATTTCTTATTTCCTCAAGCTCATTTATTTGTAATTTTCGCAGCTGACTAGCATCATCAAGGTTTGAATTAAAAGCTTTAATAGCCCAATAAGCTTTATCTTCAAGTTTCACAGGCAAGTGACAAGGTTTTTCATAGACTAATCTATAAGGTGGCATACATAATGATGTTTTATAAGCAGTTCGATAAGCCCAAAATGCATCATTAAGTCTTAAACACCACTCTTTCCTATTATGGTTAACTGTTTTCTCCAAGATCTGTTTGATCTTTCTATTAGCAAGTTCTACTTGTCCACTTATCTGAGGATGATAAGGGGTGGTAACTTTGTGTGTGATTCCATATTTCTACATTAAAGACTCAAATGACTTGTTGCATAAATGTGTTCCACCATCACTTATCATGGCTCGAGGGATTCCAAATCGATTCAAAATATTTTCTTTCAAAAACTTTATCACCATTTTGTGATCATTGTTTCGACTTGTAATTGCCTCTATCCATTTTGAAACATAATCTACTGCGACTAATATGTACAAGAAACCAAATGATGGAGGAAATGGACCCATGAAATCTATACCCCAACAGTCAAAGATCTCAATGACAAGAATAGG
>Ga0325411_1004913_pt1 | contig 14915 bp, 9 predicted proteins | sample PopdelMetagenome_13_FD_206181 | JGI IMG/M metagenome (GOLD analysis project Ga0325411, IMG submission 206181) | Populus deltoides microbial communities from Bellville, Georgia, United States - Xylem-PdIQD-R4 | ecosystem: Host-associated > Plants > Phyllosphere > Stem > Wood/Secondary xylem... | reverse complement strand
CTTTAATTAGAGTTCTATAACTCCAGATATAGTTAAACATCTAAGGAGAGGTCAGACAGTAACAGTTCAAAAATGGACAGTAACAGTTGGACAGTAACAGTCCAAGCATTTTTTAATGAGCGATTTTCACTACCTTAGAGGCAGAACTAGGTTCTTACAGAAACATAGAACTTGTAGCCTAATGTCTTACCTTTCGAAAGCCATAAATTTTGCTTAAATCGGAGTTCTATAACTCCAGATATAGTTAAAAATCTGAGGAGAGGTCAGACAGTAATAGTTCAAAAATGGACAGTAACAGTTGGACAGTAACAGTCCAAGCGTTTGTTAATGAGCGATTTTGACTACCTTAGAGGCAGAACTATGTCTCTCCCAAAACATAGAACTTGTAACCTCATGTCTTGCCTTTCCAACGCCACAAATTTCGCTTAAATCGGAGTTTTATAACTCCAGATATAGTTAAAAATCTGAGGAGAGGTCAGACAGTAAAAGTTCAAAAATGGACAGTAACAGTTGGACAGTAACAGTCCAAGCGTTTGTTAATGAGCGATTTTGACTACCTTAGAGGCAGAAAAAGGTTCTTACCAAAACGTAGAACTTGTAGCCTCATGTCTTACCTTTCCAACGCCATAAATTTTGCTTCAATTAGAGTTCTATAACTCCAGATACAGTTAAACTTCTGAGGAGAGGTCAGACAGTAACAGTTCAAAAATGGACAGTAACAGTCCAAGCGTTTGTTAATGAGCGATTTTCACTACCTTAGAGGCAGAACTAGGTTCTTCCCAAAACATAGAACTTGTAACCTCATATCTTACATTTCCAACGCCATAAATTTCGCTTAAATCGGAGTTCTATAACTCCAGATATAGTTAAAAATCTGAGGAGAGGTCAGGCAGTAACAGTTCAAAAATGGACAGTAACAGTTGGACAGTAACAGTCCAAGCGTTTGTTAATGAGCGATTTTGACTACCTTAGAGGCAGAACTAGGTTCTTACCAAAACATAGAACTTGTAGCCTCATGTCTTACCTTTCCAACGCCATAAATTGTGCTTAAATCGGATTCTATAACTCCAGATATAGTTAAAAATCTAAAGGGAGGTCAGACAGTAACAGTTTAAAAATGGACAGTAACAGTCCAAGCGTTTGTTAATGAGCGATTTTAACTACCTTAGAGGCAAAACTAGGTTCTTCCCAAAACATAGAACTTGTAGCCTCATGTCTTACCTTTCCAACGCCATAAATTTCACTGGAATCGGAGTTCTATAACTCCAGATATAGTTAAAAATCTGAGGAGAGGTCAGACAGTAACAGTTCAAAAACGAGGCAGTAACAGTTGGACAGTGAAAGTCCAAATATAAAGAAAGGAATGATAACTAGGATTGGACAAAGAACGACAGTAATCATGAGTGAGATGAGTGGTTTTATCCCAGAAATGGGGGATGTTACATTAATAATGGAAAAGGATCGGCAATTGGCGGAATTGAAAGAGATGGGTGCATAATTAGGCATTAATAGAGGAGGTGGATTAGTAGCCCAACTATTGGTGTGACCCACGTATCGGGAACAGATACTATATGCCCAATTTCATGACAATGAGGGGTTTAAGATTAGGAAGAACATGGAGGCTGGGGTAGAAATGAAATTCTGAATAGCGCATGATGGATCATTGATGACGGGACAATGGTTATATGTGCCTAATGACGAAACAGTCAAACAGATGGTTCTACGAGAAGCACATGAGTCCAAATTCTCCATACATCCTGGTAGCACTCAGATGTATCGAGACCTGAAACACCTCTATTGCTGGCCTAATATGAAAAGGAAAATAACTAAATATGTGTCTGAGTGTGGGATATGTCAACAAGTCAAAGTTGAACACTAAAGGCATGCGAGACTATTACAACCATTACAAATTCCATAATGGAAGTGGGAGATGATCACCATGGATTTTATGTTGGGATTTCCCAAAGGGAGGAAAAGAAATGATGCGATATGGGTCATTGTAGATCGGTTGATGAAATCCGTTTTATTCTTATCTATAAAGATGACCAACTCAGTAGACAAGCTTGCCAAGATCTATATAAAAGAGGTGGTACGACTCCATAGGATTCCAGTGTTCATTGTATCGGATCGAGATCTCAGGTTCACCTCTCGACTTTGGTCGAGCATACAACATGCCTTGGGGACAAGACTGGACATGAGCACTGCGTTTCACCCTCAAATTAATGGCCAATCAGAAAGAGTCATCCAAGTCTTGAAAGACTTATTACGGGCATGTGTGATTGAATTTAGAGGAAACTAGAAGGAAATTCAGGACCGAAAGTTATATGGCGCGGATTTGGTCTAAGTTACCACGAAGAAAGTGAAAACTATCAGGGATCGCATCAAAGCCGCAACGGATAGACAAAAGAAATATGTTGATGTGAGGATAAGACCTCTCAAGTTTAGTACGGGGGACCAGGTGTTCCTGAAGGTAGCCCCATGGAAGAACATGTTACGATTCGGATTGAAAAGGAAATTAACTCCTCGCTTTATCGAACCCTTTAAAATCTTGCAGCGAAGGGGGGGCAGTAGCCTATAAAGTGGACTTTCCCCCACAATTAGCCAAGGTCCATAATGTGTTCCATGTCTCTTTGTTAAGAAAGGCTGACGTGGACCCCACCCGAATCCTACCTCAAGTTCCAGTAGAAGTCAAGGAAGACTTGGCGCTCGAATTGAGGCCCATAAGGATACTAGATCGGGAAGTGAAGGAGCTACGAAACAAAAGGATCCCTATCATCAAAATCTCAGGGAAAAATGCTCAAATAAAAGAGGAAACTTGGGAGAGGGAGTCTGAAATGAGGAAAAAATTCCCTAATTTATTTGAACTACTAGGTATGGATTATGAAACCTCTTAAATTTCAATGATTAAATTCATGTTAAAGGAGGGAGAATGTAAACAAAAAAAAAGGAGGTCCAAACAGCCCCATCGCTGCTATCGAATTTTGAATAGGTAGCAATGCAGTTTTCGCTATCGATTTTTGAATCGGCAGTGACACAGTTATTTCTGAATCGACAGCGACTCAGCCTAATTGAAAGTTAGGAAAACAATCAGGTTGTCTTAAGGAGCCAAGAGGGAAGGGTAAAACTGGTTTTAGACAGACCAAAACACGGACAAGAACACCTCTAAACAACCCCAAACACCCCACCTTAGTTATGTGAAGTATAAATGCAAGGAGAGAGAGAAGGTGACCATTCCTCTTCCCAAAATCTGCCTGCAGCAGCTGCATGTTCAACTACATTCTCTCTTTTCCTCCTTCCTAATGAAAATTCAAACCAAAACCAGCAAATAATACCTCTTAAACATGTGAGATGTGAGAGAGAGTTGAGATCATGAGTGAAGGCTGAGCAGCTGCTTAAGGGGAAGGAAAGGGGGCTGGAACGGGTGGGAGGAAACTAAAAGAAGAAAGAGAACCGAGAAAGGAAAAAGAAGGGGGAAAATGGGAGAAAGAGAGTGGGAAAATACTACCAAACTGTCAAGACCTACTTAGATTTGAAAGGTATGGGTCATGTAGTCTCCTTTTCCCCTCTTATTCTTCAAACCCAGAATTGAAAATGATAAAGTATCCTTATGAAAAATTAACCCAAACCCTCTAGGCTAATTGTAAAGGAAACTGAAAACAACTAAGAGGACAAGCAACAAAGACAAAATGAGGCCAATTTCTAGAGCATCTAACTAAGGATAATGAATAAAATAGAAAGAATGAAACTTGGTAGAGGATCGGCAACAACAATAGGGCTGGCCGGAATGCATTGTGTAAGAAGATGCATGTGTGTGTTCATGTTAAAATCATGTGACTCTGAAGATATATTATGTGCTGGAATTGAGAATGCATGTGTGTGTTCATGTTAAAACCATGTAACTCTGTTGGGATTTGATGATATATTATGTGCTGGAATTGAAAATGCATGTGTGTTTTGCAGTGAATTTGTGATTCACTGCCAAAATTGAGTTGTCTGCAGCGAATTAGCATTCGTTGCCTAAAGTGTGTTCTGCAGTGAATTTGTGATTCGCTGCCCAAAAGTGAGTTTCCTGCAGCAAATTAGCATTCGTTGTCAAAAGTGAGTTTCCTGCAGCGAATGCTAATTCGCTGCCGAAAATGTGTGTTCTACAACAAAATTGTGATTCGTTGCCAAAATTGAGTTGTGATTCGCTGCTGAAATTGAGTTGTGTAAAGTGAATTAGCTTTCACTGCTGAAATGCATGATCTGCAGCGAAATCATGATTCGATGTTAAAATTGAGTAGTTTGTAGCGAATTAGCATTCGCTGCCGAAAGTGTGTGTGCTGTAGCAAATTTATGATTCGTTGCTGAAGTGGTGTTGTTAGTTGTGAATTTGTGATTCGTTGTCGAACTAGTATTGTATGCAGCGAAATTATGATTCGCTACCGAAATTGAGGTGCCTGCAGCAAAACAGTTTTCATTACCGAATTCTATGGCCGCAACGAATCAATTTTTGCTACCGAATCGTGTGGCCGACTGCGAACCAGTTTTGTTGCCGACTTTTATAATAGGCCTTCTTGGTAAAAATGACTCATATGCTTGTGACAATTTTATTGTATGATGGTGTAAAATATGGAACACTTGAATGTGAACGTATGAACTCTTAAAATAAGTATGGTGATGAATATGATTAAAAAAAATAATACAAATATACTGATTTGTGACCAATGATGTCTTAAGTGGTGCGGCCGGAATCGAACCATCGTGAGGACAAGGACAACCCGCAAATAGAGCAGGTAGGTGATTTTCACCTTCCTTTTATCATAACTTTGATTTATGAAATACTCTATCGTGAATGTTACCGTATTGTGTTAGTATAGATACAAAACTGTCAATAAGTAAACGTTGACAAATGATTGATTAGCTTCAGCTAATGACATTCAAATGGGATGACCGGGACAAATGATTGATTAGCTTCGGCTAATGACATCCAAATGAATGGCCGAGACAAATGAATGATTAGCTTTGGCTAATGGCATCTGAATGAGTGGCCGGGACAAATGAATGATTAGCTTCGGCGAATGGCATTTGAATGAATGGCCAAGATAAATGTTTAATTAGCTTCGGCTAGGTATTCGAAGTGGATGGGCGGGACAATGAACGGTTAACCTCGGCTAATGATGCCTTAAAAGGTTAGATGGATTTAAGATTATGACTAATGGCAAGAATTGATGCATTTATATGCACTATAAGCCGTGCATACTAAGTACATAAAGGAACTATGAATGTTACGCTTCAAACATGGGATAATGTTAATGTTTCTTTTAAACTGCTAGATTGCTTGTTGTTATTATTAAGTAATTGCATTCTTATAAATGTTTTGTACTACAACAGGGATGCCACAGCAACGAGATGCCTAGGAAACCCAATACTTAGGAATCTATTTTTGCAAGGAACCATGTAGTTGCATTTAAAATCATGATGTATTTTGTATGAACAAATTATACTAAATGTATAACTGGCATTAGATGCTTTGTTTAAATTCGTGATGACTATTAGTAGATAGTAATGCAAACTCATGTCCGTGTATGTTTATTTTAATGTGAATTTATAATTAAGCAAACACAATATTATGCGTATATGCAAGGATTACTTTTAAACACAATGCAAATTGATGTTGATGTATGGATTGCATCTCGATAATGAGATAAGTATGGTATTAAACCACCTCCAATGCAACTATGGAGAGCTAAACCTAAGGCGAAAAGGTATGTCAAAGAAAGTCATAAAGATTCTTTTAAAAGACTCCCTCAATATATGTAGTTGCTAAATAAATATAATCTAAGGTCAGATGTGTTCTTAGGGTTTGACCCTAATTACAACTCAGAAATGCATTCATCAAGAAAGTTTAAGAGGGTTTATATTTATTTGAAACCTATAAAGAAAGGATTTATAAATGGATGTAGGCTATTTTATTGGTCTACATGGTTGTCATCTTAAAGTTTCATATGGCAACAATGATTTTTTTTTCATGTCACTTATGCTATTTTTGAGTGTGAAAATGACACATGACAATGGTTTATGTACACACTTTATGGATCCATTAAACATGACATATATCAGAAGTTTTTTTGCATAATATTTGACATACAGAAGGTAAATTATATTTTTTGTATAATTTATATGTGATGTTTACAATGTATTTTATTTTCTTACTAAAATTATATTTCTCTATTTATGGAGTCTAACTGAAGCAGTTGCAAAGGTATTCTCTAAGGCAACACAAAGGCATTATTCAAGGTATATTATTGCCAACGTGAAGAAAAAAAGATTTGAAGGATAGAAACTCAAGATTTGATATTGGGGTACTTTAAAAGCTTACAAAGCTCTTGATTTTGGCAATTACATGAAGGATATTAGTGCCTTTAATTGGTTGAATAACATGCCTCCTTAGTAGTGGTCTAGGCATATGTCTAACCGTCAAATAAAAGTAAAAAATGTAACGAATAAAATGATGGTCAAGTTGAAAGAAACCAACTTAGATTGTATTATATGGAATGAGTATCGAAAGAAAAATGATATTGTAAACTTGTTGATACAAAAGAGATCACAGGAGCTATACAACAACAGGGAGGTACATCTGGAACACTAAGTTCTTCACCTCTGTTAACTAACAAAATCTGTATAATTATATAATTACATAATTACACATTCTTTGGATATATAATGTCAACTCTTAAATGAGACATAAATGACAAAAAAGATAATTTATTTAGACTAGCCGAAAGGCTAATAGCATTTGTGTTTAGATGACTAGGACAATTTGTTCGTTTAGTTGATTCATAAGGAACTAAAAGTATTAGTAAGGGATTGACCCTCTCTGGTTATTTATTTAATTAAACATGCTTTTGTAATTGTTACATTTACAATGACTATTTGATTATATTGTGTATTGTTATTATTAATGGAAAGCTTATGCATTCGATTAAATGCATAGGTGAAAAATATGTAGTATGTTATAAAGGTTGATTGATTGCAATGACGGTAAAATGTTTATAATTTACTTCAAACACAATGACAATAATGAGTTATGTTGAGAAACTAGTTATTCGGTAATGAGGTTAGTGCTCAATAATAGGCTATGATGAGGATTTAGTTACCTAGTAATGGGACCAATGCCCAATGATAGGCCATGTTGAGGGACTAGTTACCTAATAATAGAGCTAGTGACATTAGTTCGTTTGATGACTGAAACATCTAATATGGTTTAAATAGACTTGTGGGGAGTTAATATTGCCTGGATGACCAACTTGTTAGACTGATAAGGAAATGTTGGGTGAGACCCAACAACTAAATAAAACAAGAAGAGGATAAATTTAAAGAACAAAAACAAAAGAGAATATAACCTCAATTTTTTTAGCCTAGCTCTCATACTAACATTGTGAACCCATGGCATGGATATATGTATTGGGCTTGTAAGCTTTCGAGCAAGTTTCTTCATCCTTTTGAATGTAGCAACTCTTGTAAAGTTGTAAAAAAATAAATTTTGATTTTGATTTTGAATTATAATTATAATTATAATTTTTTTTGTAAATAATATATGATAAAAATGGATTAAAATAATTTTAAATTTAAAATATATTCGGTAAAAATGATTTAAAATATTTTTTACGATAAATTATAAAAACATATTGTAGTTTGAAAGTACAAATACTTTTGTATACTAACTTTTTACATAATATATTTTACATTCTACTATTTATATAAATAATTTTAATTTATATCTAGTACTATAATTCTATATTTGTGGCTGTCCCTGCTTGTTTCATCTCCATGAAAAACTCTAACAACTTCACACCAACAATTTACCTTGTTGTCCTAACAACAAGGTGTTGTCCGAAATATTCAAATATAAAAAGACGAGTAAGAATATATGTTTAGTTTATGATCATGCAATTTATAAGATCATCATAAAAGATTGAAATACAACTACTATCCAGTTTTATATTATTAAGCATAACTCTCAAATCAATCGTTGGATTGAGTTAAAATTTTACTAGGAGTTTCCAAACATACTTTTCTATGTTTTTTAAATTTTAGGTCAATTAAATTTCTAAAAGGTGTCATGATACAGGTTAGAAGATGCAATATGAATTTTATTATTTGTTGCTTTTTGACTTGTGGACTTCCTATTTAAAGATGGTTCTTTTCCTAATAATGCAAGAATATTCAAAAGCTAATTTTGGAACTTTTCCTACTTCTATAAAGAAACTAGAGGGCATCAACTATTACAAAGATTTCCATGCATATTTAGGAGAGTTAAAGTCGGTTTCTGGGCTGATTTTTTCTATTGCATAATTTTACACTAACAAACAAAATTCTCAATCCAACTATTAGATTAATCTAAAATTTTAACAAAAGTTTCCAAAAATCTTGTTTTATATCCAGTTAGATTTTGTAGGTCAACCAGGAACTGGACATCAACAAGGCCTTGTGATAAGATCTAAAAGTTACCATGTAGGATTTGTATTGATTTTCTAGTTGATTTGAGATTCTTTTTTCTATTTTATTTAGAACTATTTTATTATTTTTCCAAACTTGTTTAGGATTTTTTTACCTAGTATAAATAGGGTTATTTATCGTATACTTAGGTTTTTACTTAACAAGCATGGATTATTGAATAAAATTGGTTTTTTGCTTAGAGCAACATGTTTTTCTCTTTGTTTAAACGAAGAACAATCAAACTTATCAAAGTATAACTGACTTTGTGACATTCTTCCTTATACTTCTTGTTCACAATTCACTAATTGTTAGGTGGAGGTTCATTTCAATAGTGTTGGCGTCTTGACTTAGGTAATGATTGTGTCACGCTTCTTATCATACTTGGTTTTTGGTTTTCTGGAATTGTGTCAATCATGATTGTGGGTTACAAGATTTTTATATTATGTTTTGATCTCATGACCTGAGTTGTTGATTAACTAGGTTGACCTGATTTGACTTTGTTATTTTTAGGTTCTTTTTTATTTGAATACTTTTTAATTGAGCTTCATGATTTTTTTATCTACTTTTTACATGATTATTCAAATCTCATAACTCAGGTCACAGGTTGACTCAATTCATTTTCTTAAGTCCTTTTTTAATTGAATATTTCTTTTTCAATTTCACCCTCCAACAACTCAATCTCTTTTTTTTAGGTTTTTTATATGGATTTCAACTTTCGACATTGAATTTGTTAAAAATAAAGCTTCATATTTTATTTTTTTTGCTTTTTATAAAGTTTTATTAGTCTCCTGAATTAAGTCGTAGGTTTAACAATTTAGCACAAGTTGTCTTGAGTTGTTTTGTAGTCATTTTTATTGATTTTTCTTCAATTTCATCTTTCAACATTGGATCAATTGGAAATTAAAAGTTTCAATTTTTTTTCATCTTTTTTTCTATAAAGTTATCTCAATCTCATGAATTTAGTTTTTTTTTTTTCTTAATTTTAACTTCCAACATTGAATCTATTGAAAATAAAACTTTATAATATTTTTTATTTTTATAAGATTATTCTGATCTTACATCTTTTATATATCATAGGTTGTTGATTTAAGTTTTCTTTTCAATTTTATTACCTAAATAACTAGACAGTTAAGTTGTCTGTAACTATAATTTTTTTTTTAGGCCTGGGCTCTGAATCCCACGCTTTATCGGACTATAATTAATGGCTGAGAGCCATCGTTTTAGACCTCAATGACTATGGATTGCATTCTATTATGCCACTTTTTAAAGAACATTTAAGCTTTTTATATTTATATTTATAAAACTAATATACACAACTTTTAAGGAAAATTAACATAAATATCAAATGAAAATAAAATATATTTTTTATTTATTGTTTAACTTTTTATATTATTTTCTAAAACTAATTATTCTAAATGATCAAAACATTAGTTTTATTGATTTAAAATTGCTTTTCAAATCATAATAAAATTTTAATTAAAAAACCATAATTTTGATAAAAAAAATAAAAGAGAATATATTAATAATAAAAGAGAATTTTAGCTTAAGAAATACATTTTTCCGATTTAATTTAAATTCTGAGCCTGTGTGTGTAATATATATTCAATCTTGTGATCAAATAACTAGCTAATAATAGATAAAAATCATTGTTCCATAAAAATAAAAAATTGGTAAATAAGAATTATAAATTTTAACAGGAAAAATATTCATTTTCCCAGAACCTATATCATTGAAATTTGTACAAATATTTATTTTAGTTTCAAAAAAAAACAAATTCGGAAATTGTGTCGGGCATCGTGCGGGGGTTATTACTAGCATTTACCAAAACAATTCTAGCAGTTCAAATCCAGATACCTGGGGAGAATAGAAATGCTTCATAGATCCACTCACCCCCGTTGCAAAGATACATGCACACAGATGGAGCAGCGGCCAGGATGCCAGATATTGTTATCACATTTCCATGTCTAATCCAATATTTTAGGACAATTTAATCAACCAGTGTACCTGAAATTTTCGTAGTGTTAATCTATTGATACTCAGTACCTTCTAGTTCTACACCTATAATCTCAAAATACCAACTCCACGCAACTGCAACTAAAACCCAATATATTTCCAGTTTGTCCTACTCTTGGCTCGCACTAATTTCAATTCTCTATCTGTAGGTTTTTAAGCATTTGAAGCTCCTATCTGAGCGAGCACAGGATTGTTTGCCATTGAAGTAGCCTCTATAATTCCAGTAACCTTACCTTTTCCTGCATTAGACTCAGCTGATATTTCCGCACCAGTCCCATGATTGCTTTGATTAAAATTTGGAGATGCTGACAGTCCACTTCCAGGATTACCAAAGTCATTGGAAGTCAAAGCACCTTTAGTATCAGAAGTTTCTCTCTCATTCAAGTCAGTGCCAGGCTTTCCATCATGGGCAGTCATCGTTGTTCCCATTGCTAGAGGTTTGCAATTTGCTCCTCGGATGATAGAACCATCAGTTTGATCTGTTTCTGATCCAGATTGACCATCCATAGTATCCAAGTTTTCAGTAAGTTCACTTTGAGCATTGTCTATCCTGTCCCCGGAGAGTTTGTTTTTCAACCTTTTCTTTTTAAACCGGGCCTTCTTAGGCTTGGGAATATTTGCCATCTCCTCTTGAACACTAGTCTCAACTCCCCTCTTTCTACATGGAATTACCGTTAATTGAGAGTTGCCACTTGGTTTATCAGATCCACTCGATTGGATTGCTAACAAAGCAGTTCTAGCAGCTTTGATCTCTGCTTCTTTTTTGGTTTTTGCTGATGCTCCAATATACCGAATCCCCCCAATCTCAACAGTACATTTAAAAACGAGCCCTCGACCTGGTGTTTCATCCTTTTGGCACTCATATAATGGAATTGCATAATTCATCTTTTGTGCATACTCTTGAAGTAGATTCTTGCATAATCCTGTTTCATGCTGAAGAGCAAAAAAATTAACGGTCAAATGTGAGAAAAACACCTGAGAGCACTATGAATAGTTCAGTTTTTTCCAGATAAGGGTAATTTTAAATCTTATTTCTTAAAACATTGTAGTTTTAAACTGATTTCCTAAAATAAGGTAGTTTTTGCCATATAAGCATAAAAATATATAATTATTATTTATGTGGATTAAAGAGATAAAGGTAAATTTAATGCAATTTAATAATATAAAATTTCACCTTAATCTCTCCAATTCTTCACTTAGTTCCTTATAGCATGTATTTAACTTTTTATTCTTTGTTTTTATTTTCTATTTTATCTTTTAATTTCACCAATAGTTTTGTTTTCCATTTCGCTAAAACAAGTTAGAATAGAATCTAACTCCTTTCCCCATATCTCTTCTACAAAAAAACACAACCTAAAATACAATCTCTACTCATTAGGGAAATTTAACAAATAAATTGAATGCAAAAGATAGATCCTAATTTTTGTAACTTGTCAATTCCTAAGCCTAGAAATATTTTGGAATTCTAATTCTAGAACTTTATCAAGTCCCAACCATAATTGATTCATGAATATTTTTTCAAAAGCAATGTATGCATTTTTTTCATTGACAACTTAGCAATTGAAAATATCATTTAGCAGATCAAATGGTATCCATCAATAGTTAACACACAAATCTAATACAACTCAAATCACTTCAAGGAAAGTAGAGATCCAGAATTTCTCATTACAAACAAACTCAGTGGTTCTTAGGGAAAAGGGACTTAAAAAAGAAGAAAAGATATTAGATTTTATTTCAACTTAATAGCCATTAGCTGATGAACACATCCTTTCTGGATTGCAAGATGATTTGAATTTGAGAAATGGAAGACAAAAAGAGGCTTCCTACTCAAAATTAATATTTTCTTTTCTAGAAGATTTTTCTATAGGCCAAAAAAACACACACACGACATGTACATATGATAGAGCCTGTGTGGAAAAAAATACCGCAGTTTGGTAAATACAATTTAAACTACTATATTATGGTAAAAGAGTCCTTGTTTTGGGAAATTAGTTCAAGAGCAACAATAATTACCAACTGAGACTACACATGATAAAGCAATAACTTCATCAATGAGACAGAAGCAGTTGCGAAAGCCAAAAGAATTTAACACTCAAGGAATATGTCCATTCAAAAACCAGAAGACAAAAAAGTAACAATTGGAATGACAATGGCTACCCTAATATTTAGTTGCATTAAAGCTGCTTGGGAAAATTGCGCCTTCGAAAAGTCCAGTCAAGGTCTTTCATGCTACAAAATTAACTATCAGTGAAGTACAAGAATGTTTCTACAAAATTAACTATCAGTGAAGTACAAGAATGTTTAACACAACTTCAAATCTAAAGCCCATGCTTTAAAAATCTTTATAACATAAAAGGTGAATCAAAGGAATGAACTTTTATGTTATATCAGATGGTACATAATATTATGAACTGAAAGGAAGATAGAAGATTCATTATTTGGTAGAATATAAACTTACAACAGGTTGAGAAGTGGATTCATTAATTTGGCCAGCTTTAGCCAACTCCACAAGAGCAACCTCAGCAGCCGATTGCTCTGCTGCCTTTCGATTGAAAAAACCAGGTAAAGAATCATATCTAACTTCCTTCACAATCACTGTCGACCTGAAGGATGGCTCATGAGAAGGGCCTTCTTTGATTGTCTCATATACAGGAGTAGGCAAGCCTGCCTTTTGTGCATACTCTTGCAATCTACTCTTGAACACATAGCAATTGGATACACCTGAAAGAAATATGAAAAAACAAAATATAAGCCTCTCACATTACATGAACATGTTCAGTAAAATGTCTCACTAACCAATAATTTACCTACCCATATGTATAATCTTAATTTATCAAGAAGTACAATTAGTTCAGCTTAGCAAAAACTTTAAAATGACGCCAGCAGCCAATGGTCTTCCTCAAGAATAGTATAATCAACATTTCATTTCTTTTATTATTAAATAAGACTAAGGATATTCTCTCCAAAATTGTATTTAATTATAAGCAGCATTTTACTTTAGTTAATTTTTTAAAAAAAATACAAAATTAACTTTCAAAAAAACCAAACCTAGAAATTAAATTAAATTAAATAACCAGCTTATTAAAACAGTATCCCTCATACACACAAACCTAGAAAAAAAAAAAAGCTCTCAAAAAAACCCAAGAGCTCAAGAAAATACATGTACCTGAGAATCCTTCGTTGGTGGGCATGGTTATTATACTTATTCGCTCTCTCAGTTTGTGTTTGCTCTCCAGAAGATTGATTGCAAGAACAAGTGTGATAATAAGCTTCGATCAAACGATGATTTTGTTGCTTTCTTCTACTTTGTAGATGGCAAAACAAGTGGTGTGAGACAGTAGGGTAGTTTCTGCAATGGATACTGGCTGCGATTTTTTGCAAAAAGAAACTCGCATGGACAGTTTGTTTTGGTAGGTGAGAGAAATCATAGCCGTTCGATTAGAGGGTTTTACAGATATTCCTTCGACAAAATCAATCTCCAAACGTCGGTCCAAAATGGGCCCAGCCGACGACCTGTAATCCCCATTCCTTATTGGAATGCAAAGATCCACTTCTAAATTAGATTGGGCTTTCAAATCCATTTTCAGCCGAACAGGTTCTTAAATGCCAGGCCGAAACCCGCCCGCCGAGAAAAACACTGTTCCTTGGTCTGTTTGATATTTTATTTAATATTTTTGAGACTTTTAAATTTTTTAGTTTTAAATTATTTTTTATATTTTTAAATATTTAAATATATTAATTTTAAAAAATAAAAAATATTATTTAATATATTTTTAAATTGCTAGACATATACTCTAACAGAGTGGCTTAACACGACCATTCTTTTGGGCACTCAAAAGCTACTCACTGGAGTCATGTCTTATTGGATGATCAAAAGCTTTTGATTTTTTGAATGTAAATAGGGAAAAGGGCTTGAAGAACAGAGAATTAAAAAAACAAGTTCTTTATTTAAGAGGCTTCTCCTTCGAGGTCTGCCCTCTCAAGGTTTTGCCTTTCAACATTACAAACAGTCTCTATATATATTACATTTGAGGCTTTTGCTTACATCACTTATTACATCATACTGAAGTACACTTAATTTGCTTACATCACTGATTACATCAAAAAGCACTGAAACACACTAAATAATACACCCTTATGATACAAACGACAAGCTAATCGGAATATCAACTGACAATAGGTTCACGATCTGGAGAGAGATTCTAATCTAATAGGTTATCCTGATCTCGAGTAGTTTGGACTTGTAGGGCCAACATATAGTCATCATCAGCAACCATTTCCATCTCATGTGGTTTGATTAGTACTTAAAAGTGCATTTTTATCAAGGTTTTATATCATCATTTTGCACTTGAAGTATCAATAACTCCCTAACTAAAGCATGTTTTATAATAACATATCTAATAATATAAGATACCTTTAAT
>Ga0325411_1004912_pt1 | contig 14916 bp, 9 predicted proteins | sample PopdelMetagenome_13_FD_206181 | JGI IMG/M metagenome (GOLD analysis project Ga0325411, IMG submission 206181) | Populus deltoides microbial communities from Bellville, Georgia, United States - Xylem-PdIQD-R4 | ecosystem: Host-associated > Plants > Phyllosphere > Stem > Wood/Secondary xylem... | reverse complement strand
AGCCACTTGGGGGTTTTCGAGCGCCTTCGATCAGATCAGAGTGCTATCATCCATATATTCACTTATTTAGAACTCCAATAAAAATGGCAACATGATAATTTGGCATTGAAATCGATAGCAGGTAGAAATTGGCACCCCTCTGTTTTTTATTAATGGTCTGAAACATGCTGTTAAAAGAAGTTACTTGTTTGATGATGTGGGGCAATGTCTGCTGCTCAAGGCATCACCAGAAATATTTGGTGTCGCCCATAAATACCTCATTTTGCCTGAGCAAATAAGCAAGCTACAAAAAAAAAAAAAGAGACTTCGGAGGGGTTGGATAATGCTTTTGAAAAATTAAAAATTTCAAAAAAAAAAAACATTATTTTAGGTTGAACACTGCTGAGACAAACTACACAGTAAAACAGGCATTCGAGCAGAACAATCTTCTTTTTATTGCATGAAAATAAATTCAATTCCATTGAAGCATTGAAAGTCTTGTATGTACAGTTAGACATCCAAGCATGTCATCGACTTTGTCATATACAACTACTACACAATGCATGCCCCCCCCCCCCCAATCAACTATTTCAGAAGATCAAAGAATGGCAATAGATGACTTGGCAAACACGGATAAACAGTATACCGGTGATTTCTTTTCTTTACATTGACTTGTGTCCAGATATTTTCAACAATGAACTCCAACAAATCACCTCTCGAACTTCTGATATAGGTCTGCAAGTGCACGATACAGAATTGCGGCGGCAGGTGGTCTGGGCAAGGAGCCAAGTAGTATATCTGATGCAGATAAAGACTGGCTCCCATAGAATCTGGAATTCTCTTTTGAGCGGGTAGTGACAATACTCCCTTCAAGTGAACATCCAACAAATGCTCCTGCATGTTCGACAATTATCATGTTTAACGGAGAAATCACCACCATGTCAAAACAACACGCCAGAAAGGGTGGATTAGTTTGCGGAGGAGATCAGGATCTAAACTAGCTTATTTTACAGGAAAAAAAGTTGGCTTCTAGAAAATATTAAGGACAGACAAAACGCAAAGGAAACATAAAAGGCACAATTCGAACACCACAGAAACATGTAATGTAACTGGACCGAAATAAATAACTGTTTAACTGACAGAATTACCGAAGACAATGAGATTACCTTTACTGCAGCTGTATGTATAACAAGCAGCATATCCACCATCACCAGCTCGTAAATCTGCTTCAAATGCCCGACCAGCGATGCCTACTGCCGCACTCACACCAGCACCGAATGACAAATGCGCATTACCACAAAATGTCTTGACTGCTTCAGTAGTTCTCAACACAATTATGAAATCGGTCAATTCACCTCCAGCCTGCAAGAAAATTTTCCTCTCCATAATAGAATCCAAAGGAAAGAAAGCCAAATATCCAAATACAGATAGTTCTAGTTGAAGTGGAAAATAAGACTTTATGGGTTGAGTGACAGAAGCATCTAGTTCTCCCTTGCATAAGAATAGATGGGTTATAAACTCAAGGAAGTTTTTTCAGAACAAACATGTCATCAGCTAGATGAATTTCAGCACAACAAATAGAGTCATCAATATGCAAAGATCTGTGCAAATATGAAACAATTGCCTAATCTAAGTAACTACTCTTTCAGGAGCACTAAAAGGTCAGTGTCTACATATTTTCCAGGAGTGGGGAAAAAGGCAAGTCAAAATCAAGTACATTCTGGTGACAATCTTTAACCAGAGAGCACAGACAGTAGTGGAACCACCCTTTGATTTGGGGGGCCCACAGCACCCCCAAATTTCTCCATATTTGGAAGTAAGTAGCTTCTGCCGTTGAAAGCAATGCTTTTAAAAAAACATCAAATTTATGATTTTTGTTTTTTTTTTTATGATTTTGATGTTTGCTTCATAAAGAAAAACACTGGAAAAATTATTTTGATATATATATATTTTTTTAAAAAAACTGTACACTATAAACACGACAACCTTAAATTTTTAGGTTTTCATAATAATTAAAACCGCCACCCCCCCCAAACAAAAAAAAAATTATATTTTCTATGTGGTTCTAAGTTTACTTATTTTGAAATCTAGCGCAGTAGTTATTTTTGACACCCCCTCTTAAGAAATCCTGGTTCCGCAAAATAATGATCCCAAGGTAATCGAAGTTAATAAAGATAAATGTAATCACCTGAGCTCCCCATCCCAAACCAAGTGTAGATATGGCAGAAGGTGGGGACCATGAACCATCTTCTCTGCGAGCAATTACAAGTCCTGTTCCAATATTATATGTGACCATCACCCCAACTTTCACAATTGTAATAATTGCAAGGCCTTTTGCTCGTCGTAGAATGGCATCTGGAATTGACTTCTCGGGTTTCAAATAACCTACCTGTCAATGGAAATGCACCAAATCAGAATTAAACGTTGCACAATATCACAAGAGATATCTAGCTATGCAAATGAACAGATCCATGAGTTCCTCTCCCCGTGACCAGTTACAACCAGTGCAGGATAGTTGCACGCACATTTCTTTATTTCTTTCGTCTCCTTTTGGATAAACAAAAGGAGAAAGGGCTGAACATAAAGGAGAAAACAAAATAAAATTTAGGCCAAAACAAGCTTTTCTAGAATGCAGGCTTTCTTGTTCGATTCCCATTGAAAGGAGGTCATATAGTGCAAAACTCCCAATTCATGCCCGCCTTTCAATGACTTGCACAGAATTTGTTAAACATCAGCAATGAATGACAGAAAAAAAAAGGATCTTAAAACCTTACCTTATGATAGCCTTGAATTGTGTTTGCTGCCTTGTAAATTTCATATTCCATGGTCTGTCCCCATGGAAAGTTAACCCACGATCTCAAAGTGCTGAGGTCTGTCAGGTCATGGGTTGGTAGCTGGGCAGCATTGCTTACTTGGTCCATCAAATATGTTTGGACACACTCGAGTCGCACACAACATACATCACAGACTCGCTGGGGATCTGTGACACGAAACTTTACTGGCAACAAACTCCTTCCTCTAGAGCAGTCACCACAAAATATTCCTCCACAGAACCTACAGTGATGCCTGGAGCACATAATCGGATGAAACCGCACACCACAAAGCATACAAGCAGCAGCAGTGCTATCAGGCAACCATTTAGGAGGGTCCTGTTCAAGAATTTCACTCACGTTACCAAAATTAGCCTCAGTGAGAGTTTGGGCCATCTCTTGCCAAGCTTGCTCAAGTAGATGGCTGGACAACCACGAAATCCCACACCCCTGTAAATCACCAGAAGCGATTGCATTCACTTTTCCACGAGCTGCAAGTAAAATTTCTAAAATCACATCCCACATAGTCAACTCCTTGTCTTCTCCAATATACTGACTCCACCCCATATCACCTTCAGGAAAATAACCACCATTGGAGTGAAAACCACCTCTATTCGTCCACTCTTCACGATTACTTTCTATCATGGGCGGAACAGAAACAGGAATCCAAACCCCGGTTTCTTCATAATGAGGCGAGTCATAATAAAAGTAATTCCCTAGCTTTTGATGGGTAATTTTTGTTTCTTCTCTCTTCTCATCATTCCCCTCCTCAAATAACCCAGTATCACTTTCTTCAGGTCTAATCATTTTCTGGCTCCCAATTTTCCCATTATCCTGTGATCAGTACACAATTATAACACATCAGCACACAATTATAACACCATGTAAAGATCAAAACTTTTTCTTATTATTATTATTATTATTATTATTCTGGTTTTGAACTAATAAAAACTGAAAAAAATTGACATGAAATATAAAAAATGAAAAAAAACCAACAACAATACAATATAAGTAAAGAAACAAGCAATGGAATCGGGGTGAATAGGATAAGTGATTTTACCGATGGAGGAGAATTCATGGGACGATGGAAATCAGAAACCCTAGAATCCAGGTTGTGGGTATTTTCGGAGTTTACAGGGCTGCCCTCCATGGAAAGCAACTCTTATCAGAACGAAGAAGCAAAAACGGTTCAGGATCAATAGAAACAAATAAAGTAACGATCTCCAGTAGCAAGAATAATAACAATAACAATAACAATAGAGAGACAGAGAAAACGTGCAAAAGAGAGGATTGTCAAAGGCAATCAGTGCATAAGCTGTTGACGGAAACTTGTAGCTATGAAATATTGGCGTGTCGTTGTGCTAATGTGTATTTCCCGTCTTCATAAAAGTCTATTTAAGTTTTTTTTTTTTTTTTTAAAGTCTACCTTAAATAAATAAAGAGATAAGATATAAAGAGAAAAGATGTACGAAACTCATACAAAAATAAAAATAAAAAGAATATTTATAATTATAATTTCTTTTTTCTATTTTTTTCTTTAAAATATACACATAAAATAACTAACATGATGATACTAATTATTTTTTAAGTATCATAAAATATAAAATAAATCAGCAAAACATTATTATTAAGATGCAAAACATAACTGTAGAGAATTTTCCATTCAAATTTTCTCATCTTACATGCTTCTCTTTTCAATTTCTATATCTCAAAAAAGAAAAAAATAAATTAAAAAAGAACATGAAAATAGAGAATGGGCTAAGATATAAACGAATATAAAAAAAATAAGGATTAATTATATATTTTCTAAGAAAAAAAAGAGACTAATTACTTACTTTTTAAAATATAGGGACTAAATCATAAGAACTCAAAAAGAAAGTTTAAAGGCACATAAAAAGGATTTGGTAGCTTGGGTGGGCCGCCAAATTATCAGTTGCCTTGTAATAAAAAACCCAACTTTTGGCTAAAGAAGCGGAGCCCAACTGAGCCCAACCACAATTATATCTCCCTTCGTTTTGCTTAGGAGAAAGCCAGCAGCAGCAAGCTAGTCTTTAGTAGGGTTTATATCCCCACAACCACACAGAGAAGGGAAGACCAGTCGATTTGTGATTTGAAAAATGGGGTGGAAAGCAGCTGAGAAACTGATTAGGCACTGGAAAGTACTCAGAGGAGATAATGTAAAATACCAATAACATCACCATCATTTCTTTGCTTTGTGGGCTTAATGGATTAATTGTTTTCTTTTTTACATTTACAGGTTATGATAATCAGAGGAAAGGATAAAGGTGAGACTGGCGTTGTTAAGCGTGTCGTTCGCTCTCAAAATCGTGTTATTGTCGAGGGCAAAAATCTGGTATGACATTTAATTATTATTATTATTACTACTGTTTCCCTTTGTTTTCTGTTTAAGCAACTCTGTTTTCTTTTTTATTTAATTTTGAAAAACAAGAACTGGGTTGTGTTTTTTTTTTTTTTTTAATTTTTTTATACTGCCTTGTATCCATTTATGGTTTGGCTGACTGCCCTTCATTATTGTAGTTGGCATCAAATCCTATTTAATCTAGTGTTTATGTAAAAGTTTCTTTCTTTGATTTTTTCTGAGATTCCAAATTTTCTTTGGGGACATGCTTGATAATTATCAGCAGTAACTTACGAAGAAATCTGAATGAGGATGGTATGGTTCAATTCATCCCTTTTCTTGGCGTGATGATTTTTCTTCCTGTCTCGTTAATTACAATGTGAAGAGCAAAGTAGTCAAGGAAAGTGAAAGATTGTTTTGGGTCAAAGAAAATGGAGGTGGATATTACACTTAAAAGAGTGTTGTACCAATGTTTTCCAAACTAGGAAATGGTGATGCCATGTTATGTTTAGTGTATATGATCTTTTTCTCTCATGTTATGTTAATAATTCTTTTGGTTCCCCTGTCTGTTAGGCTTTTCTGTGCTTGATTATTAGGAATTTGTCTGCAACTTATGAGCTTAGTTTGGGTATTCATTTTGTTCTATCTCCTTATGAATTATAGGATTTTTGTCAATGAGTTTCCTGGAGACATAGGTTGTCTGTATTTTCTTGTAAAATATCTTTCATTGTCTTGTAAATCTTTGTCGCAGGTGAAAAAGCACATCAAGGCAGGTGAAGGTCATGAAGGTGGAATCTTTACCGTTGAAGCCCCACTTCATGCATCAAATGTTCAAGTTGTTGACCCAGTTACAGGGTATGGTTAATTTGAGGTTTCTGATTTAACAATCATCGGTTTTTATGCTCCTGTGTTTCATACTTTGGACTCATTTTCAAGCAGTCGGTTACTTGTGCAGGAGGCCATGCAAGGTTGGAATTAGATATCTAGAAGATGGTACTAAAGTAAGAGTTTCAAGAGGTGAAGGATCATCTGGGTCCATAATTCCTCGTCCTGAGATTTTAAAGATAAGGACAACTCCAAGACCTACTGTTGGTACATCACTAAAAACTTACCTTTTTGCTGTGACTCATTTGACTAGAATTTAAAACTTTTGAAATTTGCATTTGATGGGAGATAGGAATGGGATATGAGGCAATGTGTAGTGTCTATCTTTGCTTATTTATTATAAATTCACATGACACATGCTAATGCCAAGGGGATATACAGCTATCATGTGAATAAATTCTGTGTTTATAATCTTTTGTTAAGTATAACAACACATTAAATAGTAATTCAAAATGGTAAATCCAAAGAACATAGAATATATAGAAGCATCTCCCCATGCCAAAACATAGGTACGCATAAGAAATTAAGTTCCCGGTGCTACTTAGCATGCACTTCATGATTCATAATTGGTGGAATACATGGAAAAAAAAACAAGTAAAAGATTCATCATGTATCAGAAATGGAAGAAGCTTACTGGCATATGCAATGTGTTTCTGGAAAGAACAAAAAAAAAACAGATTCTGATATTGAGTGATTGAAATCTTTCATATCATGAGATGGTATGTTTTGAATCTCCTTTTCTCTATTTAGCCAATTTGATTAACGGGTGTGTGTAAGTTGGTGACTATAGTTGATTGACAGCCCTCATTAAATGGATTATAAAAATTGGACCTGATTGAGATGAAGTATGGTTTAGTTTGTAACGCATTATATATGTGGTCCAAATAGCTTGGTCTATGAGGTATGTGATGATGAAAAGGTGTTGAGCGGGACAAGTACCTCATGGCTCATTGCTGGTGTAATTTCACAAATTTCTGCCAGCAAGTCACTAGGCTGGATGTGTATCATCTAAAAGGATTTCACCATGCGAGCATTGTTCTAGTGTTTATTCCTTGAGTGAAAAACATGTTTCTTGATTGGTGGAGGGAAGAGGAGGGAGGACTCTATCTGGTATTTTGGTAAGATAAATGGAGGTTGAATGGCTTTTGATGGGACTGAAGTAATTCTGAATTGCTCGGTTGAATTATTGTTCTGAATAAATAAAGAAAATGCACCAATAAATATATGAGATGTGATTTCATTCCAAACATTTTATTTATGAAACTTGCTCTAGAATAAGTTAACACGTACAAAGTATTATCTGAAACTCGTAAGATAATCTTTCCATTGTTTTCACTCCTGTTCAAAGTCATCGTTGGCAATAAACTGATTTAATATTCTTTTTCCAGCTGGTCCCAAGGATACCCCAATGGATCTTGTGTTGAAGAAGACATACGATGCTAAAACCGGGAAGGGAATGCCTGACCTGTGAGCAAATCTTGTTCATTTTTGTGGCAGACATTAAGCATGTTGATGAGAAGTGTTGCGCAATGTGAAAAATAATGATTTTGTAAGGAATTCAGCTCCCAGTTTTACCATTTGATTAGCACATTTTGAAAGTGGGATGTATGGATTAATTTGTAATCGCTCAAATGTAGCTGATCTGCCTATGTGTGGGTGTTTCTTGCCTGCGTTCATGATCCATGGCCAAAACAGAGATTAATTTGAGCACTCGTAGATGAAATGTAAAGGTAGTGGGCTAAAGATGTCACTGATGCCGTTCAGGGGCTTTCATTTAATGCCAATTTGAGAAGAGTTCTTAACTTGACAAGGTTATTTTGTTTATATCGGTACTGAAATCCAACAGTAAGACCCTCCGTTGTTCCAAAACCAATTGATTCAACTTTCGTATCTCCAATCTATTGTAGACGATGGAGGATGACGGAGGGCCTTGAATGGATGAATATCCCCTCCCGTAGCAGTGTTCTATGAAAAATTGACAGATGCTTCAAGCTTTTTCTTGTCATTCCAAGGGTTCTGTTCCTTTCGAACCCTTTATATTTAGACGATGGAGGATGACTTCTCAAGTTGATCAAAGCTTACGATTGACTCGCTATCATTAAAAAGAGCTAATCGTAATGGGAAATCACTGTAGTTCGTTCCAAATTATTCCCACGGCTTATTGGAACAGTGAAATGTTATTTTTGCTCTTTCATCTATAACACTTAACATTGATTTTGCATTGAAATCTTTCCATGTAGTTTATTTATCACAGGAATACATAAATATTTGTCTTTCTTGATTGTACAGTGAGATCATCAGAATATTTTTAATTTTTTTTCCCCTTTCTTAAAAATTATAACTTGACTCTCTTGATTGTTTGTATTTCAACTTTAATTTTTATTTTTTTTATTTTTGGTTTTGGCCCTTTTGTAAAAATTTTGTTTATTTTTAATTTTATTATTCAATTCAATTTATCAAATATCATATTCTTCAATGTGGTTCTTATTCTTTGAATTTCTAATTTTTTTTTCCTTAGTCCCTTTGTAAAAGTTTTAGTAGTTTTTAATTTTATTTTTAAATTCAAATTGATGGTATTATGTTGACCAATTTGGTCCTTATTGTTTTGATTTCTAAATTTTTTTCTTAGCACTTTTATAAATGTTATTATTTTTTTAATTTCACCATTTACTTACAACATTGTTTTTATTTTTATGTCAATTTCAATTCTTATTTTTTTTGCCCTTTTAACAAATTGATTTTTTTAACTCTTTAATTAAATATAAAACTTATTTTGTATAATTGAATTTTTTTCTTCAATTTTATCCTTCAATATTTAATTATGAAAATTGAACTTCATGTCTAATGACTCATGTCACGAGTTTAAAAAGTTAACACAAGTTTTTTTTATAAAAAAATTATAATTTTTTTTTATTTTTTTATCAGGTTATTCTACTCATATGATCTGGGTCTCGTGTTTCACGAGATATTCCGGGTTAACTAAACCCTAATTATCATGATTACTAGTTTATTTATGACTTTTTGTTATGTTTTTTAATCCCCTTTTTAACACATGAACATCAATTTTTACATAAAATATAATCCGACACCAACGCTACTACAAAGTACAAATACCTAAAAAAGAACTGTTTTTTTATTGTGCTGCCAATGAACTCTTGTTTTCCTGGTCAACCCGTTGTAACAATATGGCCATTTTTTTCCCTTTCTTGGTCCCTATGATTTTTATCACTTACAATTCAATCAATGAAATATTTTTTATAATTATATCCTTGCAAATTATATTGGCATGATTTTACATATTTTAATCTGTTTCAATTTCCATGCTCTCGCGTACCTGATATGTTTTGAAGTATTGTGATATTAAATTAAAGATAAATTTTGTAAAATTAAATTTTAAACTATTTTAAAAATAAAATTAAAAAATAAGGACCAAAATGAACATTAAAAAAAGAGCATTTTCTCATTTACACAATTCAAATAGCGTTTAAAAGTCAAATTTGATCCATGTTTTTAAGATTTTTACAATTTAATTCTAAACTTTATTTTCTGTGTTATGTTGATTTAGAAATAAAAGAGTAAGAGAAAGCTTTAGGTTGACCAAATTCACCCATCAATCACTATGATTTTAGTGTTTATAAAATGATTTTTAGGTTGAGTTATCCATTCTATTTTACAAAATAATAATAATAATAATAATAATAATAACCTTTTGCTCCTTTTTTTTTTTAAAAAAAAAAACTTTACACGGGTGAGCCTGTGTTCCAAGATCAAGTGCACCTATTTTATTTACATTTGGACCAAGTGCACAATCCTATGTTTTGCCCCAAGCATGCCTTACCTTTTTCTAAAATAACCCTTATTATTATTTTTATTTGATTTTGCACATTTTATAATAATATGTTTTTAAAATAAATTTATCATGATGATATTTAAATGATTATTCAATATGTCTGGGCTTTTTATAGTAATATTAAGAATTATTTTTAAATAATTATATAAAAACCTAATATGCAACATTGTTTTAAAAAATTTGCTAATGAGCATTCAATGCAAAGAAATATATATGTTTTTTTATTACAGATTTTTGTATAGTTTTTCTCAAAATTAGTGTTCTTGTATTTTTTTTGACATATTCGTGTCAAAATTATTGAATTATAATTTTTTATTTTTAAATTAAAACTTATTTTTAAGATTATGATAAGTTTTCTTTTATCAAAGTTAAAAACAAACACATCAACAAACAAATGAGTTTCAAATATATATTTTTCTTTTTATTTCAAATCAATACATTTTTTTGAATTACCTTTGTTTTTTATTCAATAAAACATACTACTAATAAAAAATATTTTTTTCTTAAAAGAAAAAGATACATGAATAAGAACAAAGAATTTAGAATGAAAAATAATTTTTTTATACAAAATTTAATTTATTTTCTTTCTTATGAATATCCATTTTAATCCTCATATAATTAAATAAAGCATCATCCCTCATGACATGAATTTAAATATTTGCATGTACATATCTTTTACTTTCTACAAGAAAATCTTATTTTTCATTTTAGTCTTTAATTACTCGTAACAATTGTTTTATGATTTATTAGTTTATATATTTTCAATTTATTTTATTAAGCACAAATATCATCTTTCTAATTTTTAATTAAAATTTTTTGGGATACTGAAAAACATCTATATCACACACCAACACCTTCATTTTTTATATTACAAATTAACTCGATTGATTCTTTGTGAAAACAAAAGCAAAAGTCTATACATACATACATACATACATACATACATCATATAATTCCTATAGTAGAAAGACCACTGTGCCCTCGCTCACGAACTAATGTCAATGGTTAATTTTTTTCATGATAAGTGCGAGAATGGAGAGGGGAAAGAGAAAAGGAAAGAAAAAGGAAAAAGGGTGCTAGAGCCACGCCTTGGCTGCGTTGCTGTCACGCGTTAAAGAATTTGTTTGTTAAATATTTAATATTAAAGAATAATTCAAGAAGGAGTCTCTCATTTATATATATAAAAAAAAGGGCCCAAAGACAATTTAACCCAAAGACTTGAACTAATTCATTACAGCAACTGTTAGCTCGTTCTAATGCCGCAAAAGAAAACGAGCAACAAAGGCGAAAGAAACTCAAACCGACTATCTCTGTCTGTGTCTCGACCCAAAACTAGCAAGTTAATTATGGCAAACACAAAGCAGCTCTTAATCTTATCCTTTCTAGCAGTAGCTATACTTGTTCATTCAACTCTTGTCCAATCTTCAAATGCTTCTTCTTCTTCTTCTTCTTCTTTACATGATCGTGTTTTATTAGCAAGACAGAGAAACGCAGCCCGTTTTCAGATCCCGAGTTGCAGTGAGATGGTATCAAGATCTCAGTGCAGCCATAACCCAAATTGCAAGTGGTGTAAGAGTGAGGTTCTTGATGATATGTGCTTTAGTAAGGCTGAGGCTTGGAGGTTGCCTCAACAGGTCTTTCTTTGCAATTGATTCATTCATTTTCTTCTTCTTGTTGTCTTATGATTGATTTCTAATATGGGTTTCTTTGTATTTCCTCCATGTTGCCCGTATTATTAGTTTTTGATCTTGTTGTTGATTGATTAGCTTTGCAATGGTGAACATATGGGAAATGAATCGAGTGAGCTTTAGTTTTTTCTTCTTCTTATGTTTTATGATTTGCGATTTTTAAGGAATCTTTTGGATTTGTTGGAAACTAATACCATTCTATTTTTGTTCTACTCCTTAAATTTTTAGTTACACAAGTATTTTCTTCTTCATTCGGCTGCTTATGCTAAAAATGGGTAGGAAAAGGTAAGCAATTCATTACTGGGTTTTGAGGTTTAGGGATGATGTAGCAGTTTGATTCTTTATATTTAAGGAGAGGGACTCTGGGTTCGTCTTCATTTTCACATCTTTAAGAACCTGCTAGACTCTGTCTAAATTCTTTGGCTCTTAAAAAACTCCTTTAAAATGTTCATAACCAAGCAAACATCTGTTTGCTCAACGGAGTCATTGACGAGAAATGTCATCCCGATTAAAATAGGAAATGTTGGAGGGTATTGTTAACTTTGATTAGCAACCCTATAATGATATTTCTTTTTCTCTCCGTTGTAAACTGGGAAGGCAAGTGGGTTAATGCTTGAGGACAGAATTTCTTTAGTAACTTTATGTTTGATTTCCATGGTTTGGGCATTAGGTTTTCAAATGGGCAAGTGGGTTTATGCTGCATGCATCTGTTATTTCTTAGTTCTGTCAAGTTTAAGATCCAAGGAGACTTTTGAGGATTAGGGAGGTGGTGTAACCTGGTGGAGGGGAAATGGAAATCTGGTACACTTTGAATGTGATGAGCAGTCTGCTTTTGAATAGGAATGAAGCTTTGCAGTTGCAAGATCAGTGCTTTTGTAGTTAATGGAACACAGAAGGAAGCATTAGCAATCTTGTCCAATATCTAATCCGGTGAATACATAGCTTTGCTTGAAGAGCCTAGCTTTGAAGTTCTTTATGAATTGGCTCATCCTGAGTGATTGGAACCTTATTAGCACAGCTGGAGTGGGGAATTACAAATTCTAGAAGTCTTTAAGGGATAACAAATTCAAGAAGTCTTTAACGGATAAGAATCATGCAGTTGGCATCTAATTAGTGCATTTAAGGTTTATATAACCAGTTTTGACAAGAGAACTATGAACTGCATTTCTAAGAAGGGTCATAGTGATTGACTGGTAGAGCCACAGAACAAGAAAAGTTAACCAATGTGCAGGTCACAAGAAAAAACTGGGTCCGGTCAAGAAGATTATTTGATCTTCTTGTTCTCTTCTTCTCCTGGTAATGATGTTTCTGGTTATGCTACGGCGATTATGTGAGAAGTAATTCTCGTTTTGAGTTATTTTTTTCACAAAAAACAAGAAAAGTTTCTGTTGAATGAATTCCAGATACTACTTTTAGGATAACATGGCGTCCAGTGTGCTATTAAGTTTCAAATTGCTGCAAACAGCTGTGATCTAGAGCAAGTTCTGTTTTTTCAGATGACTGATTTATAATTTGTTTCTCAAGTGTATCTTATTCTGATGTCTAGTCACTGTGATCAAGAAGCAAAGTTGCTTCAGGACAATCCTGGTCGAGATGCCCATGCTGAACAACAGAGTTCTGGCAAGCCTCGACCATGCAGTTTGCTATTCCACAACATTTTGGAAGGAGGAAAGAGTAAAGAATACTTCCCTCGCTAGGTTTTATGTACGAGCTCTCCCGGTGTAAAAGTGAGACATTGCAAGGAATGTTAGTGATGGTTGTGCATCCAATCGAATTTTTATTTCTGCTACTGTATTTCTCAATTCACTTTACCAAAATTAGATGAAGCTAGATTTGTTTTTTTCGCCCCCGCTGTGGGCCAAGTCTTTTTTTTTTTTCAACATAAAAAAATTATTTAAATGATGATAATTTAAATAAATTTAGTTAAGTCGACTAACTCGCTATCCGAATAATCTTAAAGGAAGGGAAATGAAATAAATAGAAAGCTAAAATTTAATAGTTTAATGTTAAATGATGAAAATAAAAAATTAAAAAAAAACCAAAATTAAATTAAGTTAATTTTTGAAATTAACAACTTTGATCATAATACCAAGATGATTATATAAAAGACCAAAAACAAATATTGAATAAAATTTTTAACAATCAAAAATTAAAAAGAACACAATTAGTAATCAAAGCAATGAGAACCAAATCTAATATAAAAACTAATGAAAGCAAAAATATTGAGAGATTTAATTGAAAAATAGAAAAAAAAAGAAAATAAAGATAAAAAAAACAATCAAAAGAATGAGAATCAAAATTGAATAAAAAAGCTAATGAAATAAAATGCTGAGGGACAAAATAAAAAAAAAAAAACAAATTAAGAAAAGGATAAAAAAGAGCAATTAAAAAAAAAAGTAAATCTGAAAAAGAAAAAGAAATGAAAGAAAATGTTGAGGGAAAAAATTAAAAGAAAAAAAAAATGATATAAAAGAAACAATCAAGAGATTGAGTATTGTATTTAATATAAAATCAAAACAATAGCAAATGGAAATGGATGAAAATGAAGGGAAAAAAATCTAAAAAAAAATCCAAAACAAAGAAAAACCAACAAAAAAAAAAGATCACAATTGAATTTTTCTCTATTATTTTTTTTATTGAAATAATTTTATTTTTACTTTTTAGCTAAATTAAAAATCAAGCGATTAGCTAGGAGAAAATCATGTCAACACTCGTTGATTTTTCCTTTAGCTATTATTTTTTTATCAAAATAATGCTATTTTTACTTCTTGCACAATAAAAAAATAAATCCAATTGATCTCATTAACCCTGGTTTTTCAACCCAACCCATGACTTGGGACATGAAGGGGGTCGACTCCCGGGATGAATTTTAAAAACATTAAAAACAATAAGCACAAAATATGATATGAAAATTCAATGAAATTAAATAATAAGGGATGAAATTGAAAAAAAAATTAATCAAGAAAAAAAATCAAAATAAAAGGAATTGCAATAATAAAAATAAGGATTAAATTAAAAAAATAGAATTAAAATCAAATGATTAGAGATTAAATTGAAAAATAAAATCCAATAAAAAAGATTAAAGGAAAAATAATTAAGAATTAAAAGAATAAGAATTTGATAAAAACATAAAAATTAAATGTGAAGATATAAAATTAAAAATAAATAAATAAAATCTGATATAATTAAATGATTACTTGCTGACATATATTTTTTTTAAATTATAAAAAGAGTGAATATCCTTGACCCCATAGAATAATTCCACAAAATTCGAGATTTAAAAACCTAAAACGCTCCTAAACCTTAAGTAAAGAAAAGTTGACCCTAGAAGCTATGCAATAATTA
>Ga0325411_1004911_pt1 | contig 14918 bp, 7 predicted proteins | sample PopdelMetagenome_13_FD_206181 | JGI IMG/M metagenome (GOLD analysis project Ga0325411, IMG submission 206181) | Populus deltoides microbial communities from Bellville, Georgia, United States - Xylem-PdIQD-R4 | ecosystem: Host-associated > Plants > Phyllosphere > Stem > Wood/Secondary xylem... | reverse complement strand
TATATCATCACCACTATCGTTACCACTATATTATATTATAATGATGATTTTTAGTCTTCTTTTTGTAGAGCATAAGTGTTGCCCAATACATCAATGGTGGCCGAAATGTTGTATATAATGAATCTACCAGAAACAGTAATCAGAAGATCCATTTCTTTTAGGTAAACTGTGAATTAGACTATATACACTTCTTATTTGTGCAAAAATTTCTACCGAGAGTAGAAGCATGATTGAAAAGGAAAAACAAAAGGGAATATATATATGTTGGTTTGTTTTTATATTTTAAAAGTGATTTTGAAAAAAATAATAATTTTTTTTTAATTTTAAATTAATATTTTTTTGTGTTTTCAAATTATTTTGATGGAGTTAATATTAAAAATAATTTTTTAAAAATAAAAAAATATTATTTAATATATTTTTAAATAAAAAATATTAAAAAAAAGCTAAAAAACACATTTTTCATTCAATGATCACATGGGGGAAAGCAAATGATAATGATAATAATTATATTAATAACAAAATGATGGTTATAATAGTGAACGGAGAGACCGTGATGGCTATGGTGACGGTTTTAGAGCGATTATGGCTACTATGATATGAATAAATATCATGAGAGATGATATTGTTAAAAAAAAAAAATTTTAAAATTTTTTTATTATGTTAATATATTTTATTTATAAGTTAATACGCTTTGAAAAATATTTTCATAAACTTATTTTTAATGTTTTAAATGGAAAAACAATTTCAACAAAACATAATAATCTTGAACTTTCCACGGCTTCCTGCTTCCATGATTGCATGACTGAATGAAGCAAGGAACTTCCGTGACAAGATTTTTAAAGTGCATGTATGCAATTACAATTTACGCATGCCCATGGCATCATGAAAATGTTTATATAATTCAATATTCAATATATATATATATATATATATATATATATATATATTCAAATATTTTCTGGCAACTAAGAAGGTGGTGGTGGTGGTGGTATATATCATACAAGCTCCTCAAAAAAAGAAAAAATAAGGTGGCATAAATCAGGTTTGGCTTTGATTTTCTTTTTTCTCTCCGATGAAAGAAAATCCTCCATTTCTTCTACTCAAATATGAAAGACCACATCGAAGCGTTCATTGCTCTGGCTTCCACCTTCCGGGCCAACAATTTTTAGGCCACTTTTCCATTAGCAGCAAGCTAGTAACAAATTTGCAAGGTTGTTTCATGTTTGTGTAGGTCTTAACAATAATATATTACAATTATATTTAAAAAAAATAGACTAAGAGGGCTTGGTATATATTTTACTTTTTATACACTCACATTTTACTATGTATTTGCACAATAAAATTACTATATTTTCCTTGAAGAATAAACTTATTTAACTTAGTTTTAGGGGGTAGGAATATATTTTTTATAAAACTTATTGGTCATTATAATAATAAACGATATTAATTAGTTTTTTTTATATTTTTATTGTACGTTATAATTACTAAATTACTCTTGAAAGCAAAAAACATTAAACTTGGATCAAGAGGTTTTTGGTCTTCGACTTAGTTTTAACACAATTAAATTATTTCATTGCCCTTGAAATTTGAAAACCTTTGCCTTTGATTTAGAGGTTTTTTTATCTTTCACATTTGGTTATTTATTATTTGTTAGTCATTGAGTGTTATTAAGGGCATTAGGGTAATTTAATAAAAAAACAAATTTAAAAACAAAACTAGAGGCGTGTGAACAGTGCCCGTAGGATTCAGACAGCATGTTGTGTCGTCCAGTGACCGAAATCTTGCTTCCAAGACAGCGACTAAAGCGTCTTGGCGTCCTCTCCATGTATTGTGGTGTGTCTGGAATAATTCTTACTAGTTTAGCGCGAATAATTTTTTTTTCCTTTTCCTTCTCGATTTTCATGCTGGCCTTTCACAAAAAATCAAATTAGCCCTCAAGGTTTATTATCCTTAAGATTTGATCACTATTCTCTTGATTATAATTTTTTTTATTTAGAATAGTTTAAGAAATTAAAGATTTTTTACTTTTTTTAATTTTATCTCCCATTGATTTTTTTCATCTATTAGACTTGGTTTTCATTATTTTGATACCTATTTTTTTTTATTTGAGGTGATTTTTTTTATTTTTTTTACAATTTTGATACCTATTTAATTAATTAAATTAAATTAATTGTGTGAGTGTAAACATGAAATGCTTACCTGATAGTATTTTGTTTTGTTTATTTTCTGGATCACTACTCTAACAATAAATACATTTTTTTTAATTATTAAATTTCTATTTTTTTCCATTTCTTTTTAAAGCATTGATATTACATGAATATCAATTTTTATATTAAAAAAAATAACCCCACCCCACAGCGTAGCATGTATCATCTGTCTAGTAATGTCTGTAAGCGTTCTGCGCACTCCTTTTTTGAAGCTTTTAAATTTTTGGGACTACAAGTTTTTTGTTCAAACCGAAAGATGAAAATATGTTGTGAGCAATATTTAAATTAGCACTGTCTGCACCTGTGATTGGAATTTGTCTTGCAAGCAGCAAATTTGCTCATATATATATATATATATATATATATATATATATATTATTTTCAAGCTTATTTTTTAAAACACTATCAAACACCAAAAAATGATCTTCCTTCAACTCATTTTGTATTCTACAGTTACACATCGAAAAGTAATAATATACTTTCTCAAATCATTTCCTAATTGAATTCACTATTTGCTACGTAAAGAAAACCTAATAGAGAAAATAAAAACAAATCAAGAAATTTTAAACCATCAGCACACCGAACACCAACATTGGTGAAAAAATCTCAAATAGACATACCATTAAAAAAAAAATGGTGAAAAAATCTCAAATAGAAACCTCAAAACCCTAACATAAGCCTAGAAAACATTTTTCCTTATTTTTGTTGGAAGTGATATTTTTTAAATGCTAACAAAAAAAAAAAAAAAACTAGGGGTTATTTTTATTCATTTTTTTTAGTTTTACTCCATAGCAAATATATAAATACTAAATGAAATCTAGGGCTCTCAGAGTCTGCAAATACGAGTGATATGTTCAAAGCAAGGAAATTGAATTGTCTACAGAAAAGGAAATGGTGAAGAAAAAAGAGAAAGATCTATTTTCCATCACGAATATTTGAAACAGGTATCATATACAATACTAGAAATGAAAATGGGATTTGCAGAGCAGAATACCTATTTCTATTTACACGTTGATATATTATGTTGCATGATTTGCGATTCTGCAGCATGTTTCACGGACGTCTAGATTCAGCCTTGGAATCATTACCACGCTTTGTGTAGAAAGAATTTACAGCTGCAACTTCAACTCGGGGAGACACCATTGCAGTAAGGGGCTGGAAGTTCGTATTTCCAATAAACCAATAGAGAGCCCATTTCAAATTGCAGAGCGTGTACTTGAGTGCTTTGGTCCAGTTCTCCTGCTTATTGAAGCTCTGTGTAATAGAGTGGTTTTCCACTTTGTCATTCTCAATCCTGCAAGATTTATTTGTATGATTATGAGTTGCAAGCAGCAAGGCACAAAAAAGAATTTCTAAACAAACATTTCCCACCAATACATTGATCCGAGGAATAAGTTTTTCATACCTTCATGTCCATGCAAAAATTCAATAGCACCATCAATGGTGAAATCCTTTTACATGCATCTTTTTCTTTCACACACACACACACATGTAATCTAATTAAACAAAAATGCAAAAATGTTCACCAAATACAACAGCTGACACTATATTGAAATTTCAACATATGCTCCTTGAAACCAGCCATGTTTTGTAAAGCAACAGATGAACTTGAAAAAATTAGTCCACAGAATTAGAAAACTTGGCAATCCATTATTTTGTCATATTTCATGAAGGCGACAAAACTTACTTATATGGAAGTTTGAAGCGTTTCTCAGGTGGAATGTTGTTTTCTTGATCCTTTGAATATGCAAACCCCGCAAAGTCCTTGAGGCATGTTAGGAACAAAGTCATTGCTTTATCATAGCGAGTACTCCAAAACAAGTTCACTGGACCAAACCTAGGAAAAGCTCATATCAGCCAAAAGAATCCAAAAGGCAGTGAAAAATTCAAGTGTAAACCATATTCATAATTTGCAGATCCAATCTGACAACTAGTCCTAATGATCAAACCAGGCCACTCAGACAAATAGAACCAAAATTAAATCCATCACATCCCTTTTTCATGCATGCTGCATCATCTATTCATAGGATAAAGGTTTCACACTCGAATTACATTTCCCATAACAGGATAAAGCTTTCGTTCTCAAATCACTTTCTCCATAATAAATTGAATCATATTAGGAACACAATAATATATGAAGCAGTAATTAATACTTACAGCTCGTAGATATTGTTGCTGCTGTCCATAATCCGTGGGTAACTCCCCATAGGAAGTATTTTTATTCTATATCTAGAAAGTAAAAATTAAGGACATGGCTATCACTTTACATGATTTTGAAACTATGAACTTCAATTTAAAAATATGCTTTAAAAGCTCAAAGCCAGATGTTTTTCTCAAACAGAACACTTATGGAAGGAAACACAAGGACTTTAACATTAGGTGTCCATCAAAGAAGGAAAAATTGAATGCCAAACGCAAGTAAAGTTACAACATATTCTATAATATAATCTCATTAAAAGATAGATTTACTGCACCAGGTCAGATTTGCAATACCTTGAGAAATCAGACAATCAATTTTCTGCTAAAGCACATGTTTTAAACTTGTAAACACCCAGAGCAGGTTTTAGACATAACTAAATTGCCAAATATGTAACTCCACATCTAATGAATACTTGTATCTTTCATATCAAAGATATTTTTTGTTTCTGTTTATAAATTCCTTTAAAAAGAAAACTTGCAGTGGTAGTGACAGCAGCTAACAATCAATTTAGACATATAAAAATAACACGGACTAAAAGTTATTATTACTTGAATAAAAAGATTAGTAGTTGTTGCCAGTATCTATGCTTAGTGCATTCAGGGTCCTAAAAATCAGGATGAAACTACTACTTACAGAGGTAAGTGCACAACCTGGGATATGCACGCCTAATAAAAATGCTAGAAAATATGGTTAATAATACCACCACCTCTCAAAGGCAAGAAAAAAGTTCTTCTATATGTCAACTCATTTCACAGAACAAAGAGCTAAAAAATTCACCATGGTTTATGCTTCTCAAACATATGGCTTATCATATATTGGTTCATGTATTAACTTATCAAGAAGCATCATGTAGGTACTCGAGGACATAATCTCTTTTAACAATAAGGGCTAGTTTTTCAGCATCTCCATGCTCATTTCAGATTGAATGTATCAAGGAATTTTAATAGATTGTTTTTCTTCACAGATGGCTGATGGGAAGCAAATATTTATTATGAAACAAAGGATACTGAAACTTTGGCTTGAAGTATTGGCACATTGTGTGAAGGAGAAGGCAGGCTTGGCCCCAGGCAGCATTTATCTCATCCCATTCAACCTGCACGTTCATACAACCTCATCAACAAATAGTAAAGAACAATGGCAAGACTAGAAGAAATGGTACTTTATGAGAAAACATTACTCCATGTTTAACAGCAGCATAAAGTTATAAGACCTGCAGAACCAATCAAGACATCTTCACGCACAGAAATACAGAAGTATCCAAGCAAACTATTACACAGAAAAGAAGTCCCGAATAGCAGTTTAAATCAGCTTGATGAAGGAATTCCTGTAATTGTCAGAGCAAGAGGACATTTGCACTTAGGTTATTCTTTTACTCAACATGACCCTTGACCAGGAATTCTGAACACAGCCAGGCATGACCACCCACAATCTATATCTCATCAACACCCCCCCCCCCCCCCAAAAAAAAAAAAAAAAAAGCATTCCCTCTCCACTCTCAGATCTCTCTAGATCCATGACTATTACCATTTGCCAATTTATATGAATGACAGAATATTAGTTCATTATGACGTGTATGAGTTTCCCCAAAAACATAGAGTACATGACTTAAGAGTCCATATTTAAATCTGCATCTGTAAAAGCACATAGACTATCATGTGCCACACTGTCTGACAAGATTTCCCTACTGAATGCTTTACAAATAATCTTCAACATAGAAATTGAATAATCTAATAGTAATAGTTGGGATTATGGTTTTTCTTGCTTGAGCTCGATTTAGTACCATCTTGATGGAAAGTTGAACCTAAAATCAACCCACCTTTCCATTAGGGCCGATTACAAATAGCCAAGGGGAAAAAAGGAGGGTGTTTATTTCATTTTAACTTGGTGCCTAGAATACCTAGGTGAGAATACAGTGCATTTCTGTGTAGCATAAAAAATTCCAGCTGTCATATCCAAATGATGAAGATGAAAAAGGACAAGCCTTATGATCAAACCCCCAGCACAGAATCTTTAAAAGCAGAAAAAAAGAAAAGGAGAAGTATATGCTTATTTCTTTACCACAATTTTAGGAAGCCTTCCAAGTCGAAAGTTGTTTATTGTACCAAACTCTCCATCATGATGGATGGGGAAGGCATCATTCAGTACATTAGTTTTCTTCAACAATTCCAAATGAGCTTGTGAAACTTCAATTTTTGCCAGAATTGCATCTCTCTCTTCCTGTTGACCAAGTTTTTTGTAATGTGTGAAGAAAAGGCCGTAAAAAACGCAGCATTTGAATAAGCATACATCTTCAGGATCAGTGATGGATTCACAAAAATATTTACAAATTAGTAACCAGAAGGGTAATATCTATGTAACTTCCACCTAGAAAGTTAACATAAAGATGCGTAAATTCATTTACCATGTTGAGCTTGAAGGTAAACAATTTACCAAAGAAAGATGTCTTGTTACTGCTGCTGCTCTATGTATCAGACCGCTTTAAATATTGTCATTGCAAGGACAATATCAACAAAATATCCATCTAGAGAATTCTTGTAAAGACACCATATTGATTTGCATGTTAGGATAGAAGGTTTCTAATGATCAATTAAAAATTTCATTGTACAAAAACAACCTCTCTATCCAGCTCTTATGGACATATAAGATGGATAAACAATAAGAATGTAATGGAAACAAATAAATTTGATCAATAGATGACATTCAACATGCCGTAGGATGCTCTAAAACCATTTTAGAATGACAGCCAAATCAAACCAAAAAAGTAAGGCAGAACAATCATCTATATCTGATGAAATGCAGTGCTAGTGGAACAGAGAAACTGCAAAAAGTAGATAATCAGCAACACACCTGATGAGAAATTAACTGAAACTGAAAATTATTGAACTCCTGCCAATACCTGTTACAAATTGAATTTGTAAACATGAACAGCTAACAACTCATGAGCTGAAGTTTCTAATGTATGGTGTGCATTCCAATAAAACAAATATTACATTGAAACGTCAATCTCTAAGATGGTCAGTTCAGAAAGGAACAATCTAGTCAAGCATGCACACACATAAGTAGAAATTGAAAGCCAAAAACAGGGAAGAAACTTACCGCTCCTCCAAGTCTTTAAAGCGGTCAGATTTAATTTCTAGTTCCTTCAGCTCAGCATTTACTTCTGCATATTGTTTCTCTGTTTCTTGAATTGCTGCTTCAAGTTTTCTTTCTTCTTCCTCAATCTTAAAGAGTGTCCACAAATAATCAAATGAATATTTTGATATCAGATAGAAAATAAAATATTCAAAAGGTTATTACCCATGACAAATTCTTTCTTTCTTTCCTTTTCCTTTCCAAATAAGATTGTTAGCATGTTCAAGTAAAATGAACCAGCACTATTTCTGTGATCTGTCCATAACTTTATATACAAATTATTATTTAGTTTAACAGAAAACCAACCCAATAGTCAGTAACTTTGTTTATACATTTAAATTTCTTAAACTTCTGCTTCATTACTTAGAGAACGGAATATCACTAATAGACCAGGATTCCTGATACTCATCACATAAATTCTTGAAATTATACCCATCATCTCCATAATAGCAGATTAAACTGGAACTCAAAAGTACATTCAACTGCATGCAGGATAGCCAGCAGCCACAACCCAGCTAAAGCAAAGGAAAAGGTTGAAATTAAAGGAATAAGAAAACATTTTAATTCCTCATATCAATGCAATACGATTCTGTAGTAGCCCAGCAGGTATACCAACAATTCAGTATAAAGCAAAGGACTTGCTAAAAATCAGAATATATTTTAATTTTTACCATCTAAAGATGCCTTGATCCATGAATGAGGTTTCACAAACCTTCCTGGCATGTTTATAGATGAATGCAAAGGAGCTGGTTAATAAGTAGGCACCTTTAGTTTCTCTTTAAGAAAATCAGCCTCACTAAGAACATCACGAGCTTCCCCCTCCAAGCGCTGAAGGCAGGCTTCATAAGCTTCAATGTCCCTGTTTACATCTTCAACCTCCTTATTGAGCTTATCGGATAACACCCTCATGCATTCAAGGCATAAAGGTTGCTCAACCTGGAAGCACAAAATGAAAAACAAAGATCATGATCCCAATGCACCAATAACAACCATTGACATCAGCCGCACAGACCATGATCCCTAAGACTAGTGAAAACCAATCTAAAGACCTTGAGATTTTTATACCTGTGTCTGGGTTGTGGCAATCTCAAATGCTCGTTTGAGAACAGTTATGGTAGAGTTGAATCCAGCATTATTGGGATGCAGCTGACCATTAGGCCCTCCTTCTATTGATGGCAAATGTGACCCACCTACATCAGATGATGGCTCGGACTTGTACACGACCACAAAGGATTCTTCCATTGCCTTGCCAGACTGGCCAGTATCAGGCTGAACAGCTCCGCTACGAGGACGTGGAGGGACTCCTGGTGCCTGGGGCTTTTGCTTTGGCAACACAACAAAAGAATTGTCCATACGTGTTAAGCCTAACATGCTGTTGGCCCCATGTACAGAACAGCCCTGCATTCCTGCATTTATCCCATTCCAGGCAATCAAAAAAAGAAAAAATCAAATACCCCCTTACAATGAAGCATATTCTAGCTAAATAAATCCGCCTAGATTTTACAAACTCAAAACATCGAAAGCTATTGGACCGGTCGCGTTTTTAAACCCCCAATTAGTAAGGTGATTGATGATAGCAGTTAACTTTCAGTTGACAGACTAAAATTTCAATAATCGCCATAAGCCACTGACTAAATCTCACAGTTTGAGGATAAGATTAAAATATGAGAATGATTAATTCAAACAATTCAGCAACAATTTAATCTCCTCCACACTCAACCAAAAACCCATCCATCTTTCCCAGTGAAAACCACAAAACCAATTCAAATTCCATCATCGCAAGTCATAAACACAGATAATTCTACTAACAGAGATTTGAAATTTTTAAAAAGAAAAAAGAAAAGGCTAACCGGAACGAGAAGAAGAGTCGTTCAAGAACTTGTCGGCGAAGGAATCGACGCCGACGATGCAAAGCGGGTTGCGGCAGTTCTGGCAAACCCATCGAGGAAGATTTGGATCCGCTTGAAAGGTCTGATTCCTATCGCTCATAGGATCCTCCTCCTTCATTGGTAATTTGGTTACTTTCTTTTCCTTTTTCTGTTCTGTTTTTGCTAGCTAAACTAAACAATACCATAGCAGTTTCGAGGTTTTTTATTTATTTATTTTATGGGAATTGTTTCTTAGAAGGGTAGGCTACTAGACTAGCCGTAGCTCGACGGGCTGGCCTGAGCCTTGAGCCTAGAAGACTTTGGAGGTGCCCGTGTAAGAATTCCAAACCCATAAGTCTGACTCAAGTCACAATCTCCCAACGGGCCAGCCCAACCCACCCATCTTTTTAAGGGATGCAATAGTCAAAATAGACAAGGATGAAAATACAGTGAAATTTGGATTTTAATATGGTCAACTATAAGCCCAAGTGACAACCCAAAATTCACAAGCCCATCACAGCCCAAAAGCAATGAGGGCTTTCCTTTCTATTTAAGGGCATCCATGCCTCCAATCCCCTATTAGACCAAAATCTTCTCAATCAGTTTCCCTTCTCCAAAACCAAAACCAAAACCAAACCAAAACCAGCAGTAATGGAAGATCACAAGGATCCTATGCCCTTCCAGATCTTCGCCAAATTTCTAGACGGCAAAACAAAAGTCTTGAATTTCAAAACCCCAAGCTCATGTACCGCCCAAGCAATCAAGCAACAAATCTTCCAAGTCACTCAAATCCCTATTCACTATCAACGCTTGATGTGCAGGGGGTTCCAATTAAACGACGATGCAATCATCACTACCCCCGAATCCACCGTCTATCTCCTCCTCCGTCTCCTCGGTGGCAAAGGCGGTTTCGGGTCACTTCTCCGTGGGGCCGCTACAAAAGCGGGCCAAAAGAAGACGAATAATTTTGACGCGTGTCGGGATATGAGTGGAAGGAGGTTAAGGCATGTGAATGCGGAGAAGAGGTTGGAGGAGTGGAAGGCAGAGGAAGAGGATAGGAGGATGGAGAAGATGGCGGAGGAGTTTATTAAGAAGAAGGCTAAGAAAGGGAAGAAAGGGGTTGGAGATGGTGAGGCGGAGAAGTATGTGGCAAAGTATAGGGAGGACTCGGCGAAATGTGCTGCAGTAGTTGAGGAGGCTGTGAGGGAGGTTCTTGGGAATGGGAATGGGTTTAGGAAGCGAAAGGGGAAGGGGAAGGGGGTTCTGGAAGGCGCAGAAGCCAAGAAATTAAAGATTTGGTGAGTGTTCTTAACTTTTTGGATTTAAATGCATTTGTTTTTTTCTTTATTTCTTAGCTGGATAAGAAATAGTTTAAGTTTTGAAAGTTGGAGAGGTTTATAGCGGGGTGTATGAAAATGAAGATTAAGGGTTAGGGAGTGCAAAGTTGAATTTTTATGTGCTATATAGGATTCTGATTTAGTAACCTCGAGTTTCTAGGTTATCGAAATTGTGTAGGTGTGTGATTAGTGTTGTTTTGGTGCGCATGGTAATGAAAATTTTATGCTTGAAACATGTTTTCTTGGACCATTTTACATGATTCTTCTTAGTGGTGTTGTATTTTTGTCTCTTTCCTATCTTCCGTGTAATGCATGCATTGAATTTTTGTTGATTGAATTTTTGTTAGGATGGGCAAGAGAAAAGTGGATGAAAGTGACAGTGAAGGAATGGACGAAGATAGCAGTGATGAGGAAAATGAGAAATCTGTTGTTTTAAATAATGGGAGTCATTCAGATTCAAATAAAGAAGTTGAGGGAAGTTCAGACTCAGTTACTGGAAACCGAGACGGAGAATGTTCTGGTCGTGCCTCAGGCAGCTCTGAGGAAGAAAAGGAGGCTTCTTCAGAGCGAAGCTTGAAATCTAATCCCTGTGGAGAAGCTGCCTTGAACAAAGAGGATGAATTGGTTGAAGCACAGATTCTTGAGGAAACAGTAGCACAGAATGCCAATGTAGCTTGCTTGAAGACAGAAGAGATTTCTGAAACTGAAGCACTTGAGGCTGAAAAGAAGGAGAATGTTGGACCTGATTCTCAATGTCCAGATGCTTCAAGTTCTGGAAATGGAGGAATTATTGAAAGCGGACTGGTTATTCCTGAAGCCAATGGTTTCTCTCAATCAAAACCTGAGTCAAATGAATTAGTTAACGAAGGCAATGGAGATATGGAGAAACCACTAATTTTTGATGAATTCAATTCAGCATCAGAGTTGGAGGTGTGTTCATCAGCACATTTACTTAATTTGCTTGACCAAGTGCCATTTTGTCAATTCCCATTTCTTTATATCAAAGTCTTGACCTATCAAAAACAAAAATTATGTGGTTAGCAATACATAATGATGTGATCTTACACATGTGGATGGAGAACAAGGATCCATAGAGTTAGTACCGCTGGGAAATTATGCTTTATTGAGTACAGTTGAGTAGACAAAAGAAGTCGATATGCATGTACCAGAAACCTAGGGTCACATGTCATGATTAGCGTTATAGGTTGAGTGTGAATGGAATTGCGACCTCTTGACTACCCTTCCATCTTCATTTTTCTTCATTTCTTCACTTTTGTATTTCTAACGAAGTAAGCAAGGTAGTAGAAGGTTGGTCAGAAGGTCAGCTGCTTAATCAACTTTCAACTTTTCACTCTGCTGTAGTAGAATGCCTATGTCTCTGCATGGGTCTTGCGACTGCTGGGATAGGGTAGGTGTTCCAAATTTGAATTTATGGACCTGGATGGTTTTCCTGATCAAACAATTAACAGAAATTGGAGCAATAAGACTTGTTGCTGCTCTGATTAGAGAGGTGGTTCGAGAACTGTAACTTGAGCTGTATTTCTATTTCTTCCAGAAGCCATCGGAAATAAGCCTAAATAAATATAGGAGAACATGTTTTTCCAATCACTGAGAGCTGATGGCTCATTTGTTGATGCAAACATGAATTTATGATATAAAATAGCATGTCTGCATTTTCTTTGCTATCAATGGTATAATGCTTGCTTAGTTAATGAAGCTCAGTTTCTGCAACTACTTGACACTCTCTTTTGTCGTTACCTTCTAAAGGTACTTGGCATGGAAAGGCTGAAGACTGAGCTGCAGGTCCGTGGGCTTAAATGTGGAGGTACTTTGCAGGAACGCGCTGCACGGCTTTTCCTCTTGAAATCTACCCCTTTGGAGAAGCTTCCCAAAAAACTACTTGCTAAGAAATGAGCATACTTGTATTGATTCATCTGACATGGTAGTGTTTTGAGGTTTTCATTCCTTTCCATTGTATAGTTTTGAAATTCGTACGTTTTTACTTGTTATATTATTACTTGTTTAGCACAACTTAAATGGTTGGAGCTTGCTTGTTGAAGAACGACATGTGTTCTTGGTTATTCTTAGCGTCCATATTCAAATGCATGCTGAAATTGCCATGTAGCGTATTCATATGTGCTATTGAATGCTGGAGTCGAGTTTTAATCCTTGCAGAGTTAGAATGATTTTGCAGTTTTGCAGCATTACTATCCTGGACTTCAGGGGACCTTTTGAGAGAACATTTGATCACAGCCATTTTTGGTTGTCATAGTTATGAGTTAAAAAATATGAAGATGTCGATGGACTGGGCTAGCTATTTCTAATTCGTGTGATCGGAGATATAAGACTGTTCGTAGAAATTTATATCAAAATAAATTAAAAGTTTAATTTTAATTAACAAAATATTCAAGACTTAAAATGAAAAAAAAAATATTCAAATAAAAAAAAAAATCCAAAAATACTCTAGTGAACTTAGATTGGCGGCTCGAGCTATGCTGCGACGATGCCAATGTGTTTAAAGAAAAAGAAATTTAAAGGAAAAAAAATATAAAGAAAAAGAAATTTAAAGGAAAAAAAATATAAAATATGAGACTTGGGTTATTAATTTGATTGGATTAATTAAGTTAGATTAATTTAATAATATAATTAAAAAAATTAGCAAAGAATAAAAAATAAAAAGATCTGACATGACTAATATATTTTTAAAATTAGTAAAAAATTCTATAGAAAACCAAAAAAAAATATAGATCTCAATCTTTAAATAAATTAAATTTTGAAGGATAAAATTTAAAAAACATGAGTTTAAAAAAAAAACCAAATGAGTTTTTGCCCTGTGTTATGTCATACGTCAGATATTTTTGTTTAATTTATAAAAAAAATATAAAAGAAAAAATAGAGATGGTGACATACTAGACAACATTTTCTTAAGAAAAATATTGAAAAATCAATTTAATTTAATTCAAAAAAATTCTTTTTTAAAAAATAAATCTAACAAAGAACAATAAATAAAAAGAACCATAATAACCCAAGTAATTTTTAAAATCAGTGAAAAATCCTATATAAAGAAAAATAAATAAATAAATTATGGATCCCAATATCCAATCAAATCAAATGCTTAATGATGAAACTAAAAAAATATGAGTTTTAAAATAAGTACATAAATAAACTCGGTGAATTTTCTAAACATGGGTTAAGTTTTCAAATTCGCAACCTCTTAAATCCTAAATTATAAGCCAATTAAGAAGCTTAATTTAATGTTGAAAGATGAAATTTTAAAAAATATATCAATTTAAAAAACTTGTCAAGGTAAAAACAAATAGCAATAAAAAAGGATAAAACCTAATATGTAAATATAATAAAAGATGATGAAATCGTAAAAAAATCAATTTTAAAAACCACATAAATAAAATAAATAAAATAAATAAAAATAAATAAAATAAGGATAAAATCTGAAAATACAAAAAATGAATGATAAAATTAAAAAATAAATTCAATTCTATAAATTAATTGAAATAAACAAAATTGCAATTAAAACAACATCGACCTGAAGGAGCAAATAAACTGAAGGGATGATATGAGATGTTGCAAAGCTAGGCATGAAATATGAAGAAGAGAGAGAAAAGAGGGGGAAATGAGAAGCCAATTATTATCAAACTGAAGGTCATATAGTAAAACACGTTGTCCATAAAGGTTTTAATCACGTCAGGAATCAGAAAACACCAAGAAAACTCATTTTCTACCTCCATAAGCCACCACATGTTCTGTTAGAAGACAACAGAGTGACTCACATGAACGTGCCATCAACTTTTCTTTATTTTTTTATTAATTTTTTATTAATTAAATTATTGAATTGCCTATAGGAAAACATGATTATTGGCAAAACACTAATGTGAAATAACTGTTATGCCTTTAAAGTCAAGCCTAAGAATTTTTCACCTCAAAGGTAATGTAATAGAGTAATCACAATATGCATAGCAAAATGAATTGTCAAAAAAGCCTTGACGCCAAAGTTTTTTTTTTTAAAGGGTAACAAAGTAATTTCACTGTTTAAAAAATTATAAAAAAACTAAGATACCTTTAAACAATTTTAGAATTACAAATAGATCCCTTGAAAAAACTTTTTTACCCTTCAAGACTAGTTAAATGGCAAAAATATTAATTTACTATTATAATT
>Ga0325411_1004910_pt1 | contig 14920 bp, 9 predicted proteins | sample PopdelMetagenome_13_FD_206181 | JGI IMG/M metagenome (GOLD analysis project Ga0325411, IMG submission 206181) | Populus deltoides microbial communities from Bellville, Georgia, United States - Xylem-PdIQD-R4 | ecosystem: Host-associated > Plants > Phyllosphere > Stem > Wood/Secondary xylem... | reverse complement strand
AAAGATCCAACAAGGTTTTTGAAATACTTTAAATCAATTTTTGCTACATCATCATCCAACAATAATTTCTCATTTGCTGTTATTAGAGATATTATAGGTTTACACTTTGATATGTTGAATTTCTTTAAGAGATTTGTAGCGTGCTTTTCTTGTAAAATAAATTTTTTTTCTAGAGATTGCTTTACTTGAATGCCAAGAAAATATCTTTACTTGTTCTTGCATAAATCATATTATCAACATAGAGACATATCATTATAAAATTTTCTCCCTTCTACGAGGAATATCTTTTGTATCGAAGGCAAGCAACCAGCATAATAAAGTTAGGAACTAGTTTTTGACATTGGAAAGAACGAATTCAATTTATTAGCAGGCTTATAAATTATTTATATTCCGTGCTGTAATGTATGGATTAAATTGAATAATAAAGCGGCTTGAATTGATTGAGTGATTTAATTAAGTAAATAAAATTAGAATACATTGTTTCATACCCATAAAAACACTAAACATAATTTATGCTAATATATATTTTCCAAGTGCTACAAGTGGCGTTTTTCAAGGTAGGAGTCACAATGGTAATAGTAGCAGCTTAGTGTGATATTTAAGTCAACCCATCTTGTTTGTTTGCCTAATGTTCTTAATAATTCAAGGCCATCAATCATTGAACAAATTTCTGTACTATCTCACATATCTTCTTTGAAACATGGAACATATCAACCACACACATGTGGAAGTAAATGGGCTAAAACTACATGTGGCAGAGATTGGCACTGGTACTGCAAACCATCAGTACTAGAACTTCTTCTTTGATTTCGTTTCTTCATTTATTGATCACAGTTAGTAATTTTAGTGGTGGAATCTTGTTTGCAGGTCCTAAGGTTGTGTTGTTCCTGCATGGATTCCCACAAATATGGTACACATGGAGGTATCAAATGATTGCTGTTGCGAAAGCTGGATATAGAGCAATAGCGTATGATTTTAGGGGCTATGGACTCTCGGAGCTTCCAGCTGAACCTGAGAAAGGGGGCTTCATTGACCTTGTTGAGGATACGATTGCCCTTCTTGACACACTTGGCATCAGTAAGGTAATTTCATTTCTTAATCTTTTTTACTTTTTAAGCACCCCATGCCTTGATTCAAATTAATGACAAATATTAACTTGTCCTTTAAATTTTAGTGAACATGTTCAGTCGTGCTTGCTGTGGGATGGTACCTGAAAAATTCAGTCAGTTTTTAAAGCTTGCTCGTGAGCATAATTAAACTGAAATGTAAGATATACTTGACTTCGGTTATTGATAGCAGGCTTTTCTCATCGGGACGGACTTGGGATCAGTTCCAGCATACATGGTAGCTGTTCTCTACCCGGAAAGGGTTTCCGGTGTGGTATCTCTAGGTATTCCTTTCATGCTACCAGGTCCCAGTAGTGTCCGAACTGATCTGATGTCTGAAGGTTTCTACTGCAATAGGTGGAAGGTATGTCAATAAAGTCTTGTATTTTAATAAATTCCTTCGCAATCTTTAGTAACAAGTTGGTGTCAATGGGACTTCCATTCTATGTCAATTATACCTGTAAGTACTAAACATTCTCAGGAGCCAGGCAGAGCTGAAGCAGATTTCGGGCGCTTCGATATTAAGACAGTGGTAAGAAACATTTACGTTCTTTTCTCTGGAAAGGAACCACCAACAGCTAAAGAGAACCAAGAGATCATGGACTTGGTTGACCCATCAACTCCTCTACCACCATGGTTCTCTGAAGAAGATCTTGCAGTTTATGCATCCTTGTACGAGAAGTCTGGATTTCGGTATCCATTGCAGGTTCCATATAGGTAACCATTCAAGTCCCCTTTGGGGAATAATACAGGAAGATACTAGGATAGAAAAACTTGTATGTTTATCCACTTTGATTTCCACTATTTTGGTCCTAGATAAAGATAGGCCATCGCTCTCATCAATGTAAGAGTTTCTGTGCAGGACTATGGGCATAGATTGCTGTGGAATAACTAATCCAAAAGTTTTGGCACCAACATTGCTGATTATGGGTGAGAAGGACTATGTGCTTGGTTTCCCGGGTATGGCAGACTACATAAAGAGTGACCTTCTGAAGCATATAGTTCCAGATTTGGACAGTGTCTTTCTGGAAGAAGGGAACCATTTTGTTCATGAGAAACTTCCAGAGCAGGTGAATGAGATAATGATCAACTTCCTCAACAAACATAGCAAGTGAAGACAAGTATCAATGAGCAGCTGAAGTTATGCAATGTTATCCCTTCACGATAATAAAAAGGTCTTTCCTCAAGTGTGCTTATATAGCAAGACTTGATGCTGTGAACTGAAATAAGAATTTTCTGGTTTATTTTCCCATTTTATTGCATTTCAGTGAGCAACGGATGTAACTGGATACATCTGATCCAAGAATCCAAAGGATTCTCTGAAGATAAATCCCTTCCTGGTAAGAGATCAGGATAGTGATTGTAGCTTAAGGAACAAAGCTGAAGGATCTGTTTTCAGCTCTCCTTTCATCGTGTTTTCTCATCTGACTAGGGAACTTGCATTTTGGGAACATTAATTTGAACCCAAGAAGTCCTTGGAAATCCACTCAAAACACAGAAAGATTAGGAAACCAGAATGGCATCATTCCGTTCTCTTCCTCGGTACAAAACAGAAAGTATAAAGGGGTTCCCAATATCATACATAGCCACGATATTTATCAATAAATCTTAACCCCAACAGTATGCAAGTTTTCTTTCCTACTTTTCAACCACAAAATTCTGACTGTTCTTGGCTTGCCGAGCTACCGTAGAACATCCAAGTGCTTAAAGGGCACATCCATAAAATATAGTCAGATGCGAAAGTTCATAAAGAAGAAATTAATCTATACAAGAAATCTATTACTTTTTCTTAAGGAACCCACTTTTTCATTGTCTCCCACCACTATTGGTTGCACTAGAAGAGGAAGAAGTGTAACAGGTGACAATGGAGTAGGAGTAGGAGTTGAAGTTGAATGGTAATAAAGATGGAGATGGACAGGGAATAAGAAACATTTTATCTTTACTTGGAGCATTTGTCATAAAAAATTGCGTTGGGGGTATAATTGTATTTTTAGCCTTTTCCAAGTAGAGTGGAGTGACTTTATTATCCTCCAGATCAGAGATTTTAAAACTGGCTTAGAAGGCTATTTTGGTCATTTTCTTTCAAAATACAGTAAAATACCAAATTTATCCCTTCAATTAAAAAGATTAACCCATGCATAAAGGGGTATTTTAATCTTTTCATTTAGTTTTTTTGTGAATTATTTTTTTATCTATCTAACTTGCATTGCCTTGCCTTGGGGATGATGCGCAATTTAGGATACCTTTTGTATCGAGGGCAAGCAACAAGCATATCATTTAAAGTTACGAAAAAGTTTTTGGCATTTGAAAGATGGGATTCAATTTATCATGAAGCTTGCTAATTACCTATATATATATATATTATGGTTTATATTGAATGATAAGATGACTTGAATTGATTAAATAATTTCATTAAATAAATAAAATTAGAATAAATGCTTCACACCCATAAGAACCTTCGATAATTTAATTAAAATAGTACAGTCATGCAACGAAACAGAGATATCTAACAAGTTATTTTTTCAAATACTTTTCAACATAGAAGCTGACCATTGTAATAGTAGGAATGATAATTGTTATGAATGAGTTTTTAGGGTTTATATAGTTATCATATTTTTTGGCCATTTTATCTTATCTTTTGTGCTCAAACTCTTCTAATAAGCATTTATACTCGTAATTTTTAATTTTCTTCAAATCTGTTATTATATTAAGAAAATCTAATTTTTTTTTTATGCTTTTATTTTTTGATCTTGATTCTGCATGTATGTACTCTAGCGTGCGTATAAATCTTGTCTGTCCGTCCTTTTAGACAGCTTCGCATGCCAGTAATTAGGAGTTGATGGGGGTGTGTAAATGTTGTGGTGTATTTCCTCAGGAACCTTTTGTTGGATGGCTGAGTGCAGATGCCATCTAGAAAACGCATTTGGCCAACGTTCTGTGAAAGTCTTAATGATTCATCTCAATACTTGATGTTTTGCAACAATACTAGTCCTGTGATGACGTAGGACTACATGCATGTCTCCGTGAGCGGCGGTTGAGCATAAACTGAAATTTTAATTTCACGACCCGGATTTAGATATGTAACTGACAATATCAAAGCCGTGCTCCGAGGTTTCAAATTATGATATCATATTAAAAAATTATTTAAATTTAATAAATTATAATATATAATTTATATTATTTTTAATATAAATAATATTTAATATAATATCTTAGATATTATAAATTCTAAGTTATACACACACACACATACATTCATATATATGCATTAAGCATATTACCATATGATAATGAAATACATATCAGATCAGATAACATATGAAACAGAGTATTGTGAGATGATTAATCGTGCATGGATTGATGTCTCTTTCACTAGTTAGGTATACAAATATGATATGCACAAAGACAAACTATCCTCTTTTATTATGGAGTTTCTGACAAGTCCGATATCAAAACATAATAGATATTTATGTAATTATCTAAGCTAACTAAATGTTATATCGAATAAAATTCAATTCAATAGAATACGAATACATATTTAAGAAACTGATGAGTACTTGAAAATAAATCAACATATATAGATATTCAAGAATGTTATTCGTATTTATCATATATTCAATATATATAATTTATTTATATTACGTGCACATTAAAAATTATCTCACTCACCTGAAAAACAAAAGCAAAAGATAAACAAATATAGAATTGAAGGTTACTGAAGATCATTAGATGTAATGTCAACAGAACTCATAACAAATATAGAAAATACTAAAAAACCAATGCATGCAAAAGCTAAAGACAATAACAAACAAAGAAAGAACATAGGAATTTTAATGAGCGAAATGAGCGGCATATGTGAACCCCAAGTTCAAAGGTTTTATTTTCTCTAAAATAATGATCTTTAAGGAGGTTTACAAAGTTTTAAATAGGCCAAAAACCCTACCTCAACTAGAAAACAAAATAAAAAAATCAAAATTACAAAGGAAAGAAGCATGAAATCCGAAAATAAAAAGGAAAATCATAAAAATTGCCAAAATCAGGGCCCTGGTGAGAGATTTTCAAAATCTAAAGATCTAACAGTCCAAGTAGTGATTTCATGACTTCTCTAGGGAAAATGGCCTTCGAAACTCTTGTAAAAATTTTAGCATATTTTATCAGTTAGATCAAAGGTTATGATCTTTTTTAGCTGTTATTCTGGTTTGGTGTGACCAGATCTCCTCTTGAACTTAAACCTATCCAACTGGTCTATAAATATATCTGCTAGGTCATCTACATAATTTTTTTAGAACAGATCTTCATCTAGTTGTTATATATTCATATCTAACTTTCCAGAATCACATGTTAATACAAGCCCAACTACATCAAAAATGATTTCTTCCCATGTTATCGATATCAATTTTTTTTTAATTTAGGGCATGTATGGAATTCTATCAACGGTGACGATTCAAAGTATTTTTTTACTTAAAAATACATTAAAATAAAGTTATTTTAGTTTTTTTAAAATAAAATTTTTTGAAGTCCAGTTTCTACCGCATTTTCAATTACATCCTTAATCTATTTGTTGTCATTATTTTTTTTATCATTTAATTAAAATGCAAAATGACTTATTTCTTCTAGTCAGGTCAATTACTTTAGGCACAGGTTTTTTTTTTCTTTTGTACATGTACATTTTTAAAATATATATATATATATAAACACTGCCGCCTAGCGCGGTACACTGCTAGTCTTTCCTTAAACGTAAGGTTGGATTTACAAGCTCAAGGAGACTGATATAAGACTCTTTGGAAGGTCCATGATTGGGAGATTGATATCAGTTTTCTTTTGTTGTGGTTTTTTTTTTTTTTTTTAAGGTAGGTAAAAAAATTAAAAAATTAATTAAATTTAGAAAATTAAAAAAATAATTAAAAAAATTAAATCGTAAAAAAAACCTAATTAAACCAATTAAAATTTTGAAAAAACTGACCGGTTTGGTTTTGGTTTTATAAACCTGAAACGAAAAAAATCGAACCGAACTAAACCAAAACCCAAAAATCGAGTCAAACCAAAAAATCAAGCCAAAACTGAGCCAAACCATGCCAAACTAATTTGAACCAATTTTTATTCTAAAAAACCGAACCGAACCGAAATCAGTTGGTTTGAACTTGTTTTGGTTTTTTTAAAAAAAATTTCAATTTGGTTATTTTTTTTAATAAAAACCAAACCAAACAAAAATTAATTACTCTAATTTTTCTTATTGCCAAACTGAACCAGACCAGCCCGCAAGTAGAAAAGTTGTTCGGTCATTTATCCCATTTTGTTATCGACTCCTTGTCGGTTTCACCGACACCATCAACAGTTTACTGGTCACTCACTTATTTAATGATCATCTCTTTTATCCCAAGTCATTGAAACACCCATCTCTCTCACACATACAAACACTCTCTCTCCCAATCATGGATCTGATCAAGCACACCCTTGTAGAAGTAAGAGGGCTAAAACTGCATGTGGCAGAGATTGGCACCGGTATTAGTCAAATACCAAATGTTTCCTCTCATATTGTAACTTATTTCTTCATGGCTGATCATGTTCATTTATCAACAGGTCCCCAGGTGGTGTTGTTCTTACATGGATTCCCTGAAATATGGTACACATGGAGGTACCAGATGAATGCTGTTGCAGCTGCTGGTTATAGAGCAATAGCTATTGATTTTAGGGGCTATGGGCTATCTGAACAGCCAGCTGAACCAGAGAAAGGGAACTTCATGGACCTTGTTGATGATGTTGTTGCCCTTCTTGATACACTTGGCATCAACAAGGTTATAATCAGAGTTTTTGTCTGGTTTTTAATGATGCGAACTTGGCATTTGTCTATTAACTGCATATTATAGGTCTCTTTTTGGCCTGTTTCCTAGGGAATCTTTTGTGGGGGTAATTGAGCAGAAATGTTTTTTTTTTTAAAAAATTGCCTTGAGGATGATGCGCAAATTAACCATTATCTCAAATTCAGACCCCGCATGTTTATCTTGCCATGCTTATTAAAAATGGATTCTTCATTGTACAGGTTTCTGTTAATTCTTTTTATTACTCACTTGATTGGTAATTTAGCACGAGTTATATGTGAAAATATCAAGAATAAATCAAGTTCAATAGCATCACAGCAAATTTTAACATTAGAAAGGGCAAGTCCTGCAGACACACGCAGATATATATGAATAGAAAATGTGTTTTTCTCTGAATGTTGGATATCTGTTGCCGTTCATCATGAAGGCCTAGTAATTGCTCGCGAAGTACTTGGAAGAAAAACAGAAAGTGAAAAAAAAAAAACCTCCTAAGAATCTCAATTAGCAACAAAGAGTCGAAAACCATTAAAAAAACTTCCAATTTTGATCTTATGTGCATATATACATAAATGTAATGCTTTGATGTTGGCACCAGGTTTTTCTTATTGGGAAGGATTTTGGATCTATAACAGCATATCTAGTCGCTGTTGTGCACCCTGAGAGGGTTTCAGGTCTTGTGTCCCTCGGTATTCCTTTCTTGCTACCAGGTCCTAATTGTATTCGAAATGATCTCATGCCATCAGGTTTCTACATAACAAGGTGGCAGGTACGATTCATTTATCTCCAGTATTCGATACTTGCCTTTCAGATCTTAGAGTGAGTTGTTGGTGATAATGATAATTACAATTCATTGTTGATCTTGCCTGTTTTCTCTAAATAAACACAGGAACCAGGTAGAGCTGAAGCAGATTTCGGACGCTTAGATGTTAAGACAGTGGTAAGAAACATATACATTCTCTTTTCTGGAACTGAACCACCAACAGCTAGAGATGACCAGGAAATCATGGACTTGGTTGACCCATCTACTCCTCTGCCACCGTGGTTCTCCGAAGAAGATCTTGCAGCTTATGCATCATTATACGAGAAGTCTGGATTTCGTTTTGCATTACAGGTTCCTTACAGGTAACCAGTAAAGTCGTGTAGGATGCTGTATTCTTATGTAAACAAAACTACGCTAAGAGGGATATGGCATGGAATTCATGCAGGTCTTTAGGCATAGATTGTGGAATTACCGATCCAAAAGTTACAGCACCAACATTAATGATCAATGGCCAGAAGGACTATCTCCTAAAGTTTGCAGGTATGGAGGACTACACAAAAAGTGAGCAACTGAAGCATTTTGTGCTGGATTTGGACAACGTGTTCCTTGATGAAGGGAACCATTTTGTTCATGAGAATCTCCCGAAGCAGGTGAATGAGCTGATCATTAACTTCCTAAGCAAACATTGTGACTGAAGATTATATTCTATGACCATTTCAATTGTTACGATGGTTTCCAGCTGGGATATAAAGTGCCTTGCAACTTGTGGTTTGCTGATATGTTGTATAGAACTATGTTTGAAATAAGATTTTTTTCATCTTTAAGATCTGATTCTGGTTAATTTCCCATTTTTCCTATTTTTATTTGCAATGAGCAATTGTTGAATTAAACGAGAAGAAACAGAAATTAAAGATTACAAAGGATCTAAACCAATTTTAAAATGTCACGTCACCTGATAAAAAAATCTGAACTTTGTTAATCTCTTTTAATCTGATAAAAAACAATGTACAAAATTGTTTAAAAATGAGCTAAAACTAACCTAGTAAACAAAACTTGATTAAAAAAATTCAAAAATAATTAAAAAAATAAATTGAAATAGCTTTTTCTAGATCCAATTTAAACATGATCCCGACCTTAACCGGAACTAACATGCTAATCTCTTCATATGGAGATGAGCTTATAAAATGCATGCCCTCATAAAATTTCAGTCCAGTTCAATCATAAAATGCCCTCATAATATTAAAAGCTATTACTATTTTTTGTTAAAAACATCATGCGACTCATTTGAGCTTTTCTTGAGCTTGGATTTTTGATACATGAGTTGATATTTTGAGACAGTAGAAACTTGTTTTTCTATACTGTGAAAACTAACTTGAAGATAAATTTATTTTGTCTGTCTTCATCTACCCAACAAAACACACTTTTGTTACTTATGCATTAATTTGTTCCTTGACAGTACTGAACAAACACAATCCTCTAAGAAAGTGATGAAAAAGAAAAAAACCCTTAACATTAATGTGTCCTCTCGAATTGAAACTGAGCCACGAGTTGCTGGGGAGGAGACAGTGATTACACCACGACAATTTTCGCTTTATTATGCAAAACGTTTTTCGAGATCCTAAAAATGGGATTATATTGAATAATAAGATGACTTGAATTGATGAAATAATTTAATTAAATAAATAAAATTAGAATACATGCTTCACACCCATAAAAACCTCCGATAATTTAATTAAAATAATACAGCCCTACTACAACGAAACAGAGACATCAAATTAGTTATTTTTCAAATATTTTTCAACGTAGAAGTTAAACATTGTAATAGTAGGAATGATATTTTTTTTTTATTAATGAGTTTTTATCTTATCTTTTGTGCTCAAACTCTTCTAAGAAGTATATATACTCATAATTTTTAATTTTCTTCAAATCTGATATTATATTAAGAAAATCTATTTTTTTTTAGGTTTTTGTTTTTTGATCTTGATTCTGCATGTATGTACTCTAGCGTGAGTAAATCTTGTCTGCCCGTCCTAATAATTAGACAGCTTCGATGCCTCTAAGGAGTTGTTGGGGTGTGTGAATGAATCGTCTTCTTGTGGTGTATTTCCTCAGGAACCTTTTGTTGGATGGTTGAGTGCAGATCGATGCCATCTAGAAAACACATTCGGCCAATGTTCTCTAAAAGTTTTAATGATTCATCTCAATACTTGATGTTTTGCAACAATACTAGTCGTGTGATGATGTAGGACTCCATGCATGTCTCCGTGAGCGGCGGTTGAGCATAAACTGAAATGTAGGATATACTCGACATTGATTATTTAAGCTATAAATATTCAATTTTATATATTATATAAAACTTGCAATCAAAACTAAAAACTATCATATATATATATATAAAAGAGATTGAAAAACAATCACCAACTTTGATTGAAAAACAAATTTCAAACCGAGAAGAAAACTCTAAAATCTAAGGTAAGAAAGAGTGTTTAAAATCTGGGAAAAAATAGTATAGAAAATTCCTTCTTCTCCTTCTTTTTATAGTTGATTTTAGAATCAAAACTAATAAAGAATTCATTCTTGTAATTACTAGAATTATTTCTCACAATTACCAACTTTGATTAAACAATTTTCATTAAAGTTTTAATCTTAAAAGTGTATGAGATTCACTTTAGATTTGACTTCAAATATGTTCATTAAACATAGCTCAAAAAATTATTGCTGTATGTGAATGAAAATGCCAACAATAAATCTATTTCATTTGTTTTATAGCAAACACAGAAGCACTCCGGAGAGCACTCGGACACAGGTATTTATGAATTGAAAATGTTGTTTCCTCTTCATGTTGGATATCTTATTCAGTTAATCATTGCAGGCCTAGTGTTGTTTCCTCTGAACGTTAGAAAAACAAATAGCTAAAAACCGCCTTAAAAGAATCTTAATTAAGGCAACAAGCACAAACAAGAAGACAACTGAGTTACAAACAACTAGCATCAACATCAAGCAAAGTTATTAAACTTGATGGAGTGACCTAAATCATGATTGAGTTTCTTAATTTTACCAGATGAATCCAAAATATTATTGTTTAATTTTTTTTTTAAAAAAAACCCTTATAATAACTTTTAGCTTGAAATTTTTTAAAAGTAAAATTAAGTTTTGAACAAATTAATCAAATTATATGGAACATGTTAGATGAACCGAATCACATCAAGTCAACTTTTACCTAAACCAAGAGCCACGGGGTTACGTACAATTTAATAACACTATCAAAAACGTTTCTGAAGGCAGTGGGGGGAGCCATACAAGTTATAGCTATTCTTCACCCTGACAAGGTGTTAGGTGTCATATCATTAGGACTTCCCTGCTCGCTAGGACGAAAATAAAATGCTCAATTGAATGCTGATCATGCCTGTTTCTTCTAATTAATGTCAATAGCCCGGTCGAGCTGATGCAGATTTTTGGGCGAATTCTTTGATATTAAGACAGTGATAGAAAGAGTCTCTACATTCTCTTATCTGGAACTGAACCAACAGCAGCTGAAGAGTACCAAGTGATCATGGACTTGATTGATCTGTATACTTCTTCACCACCATCCTTTTATGAAGGTTTTTGCTGTTTATGTGGTGTCTGAGCCAGGGTGATTTGAAGCAGATTTTGGGCTCTTAGATTTTTGTGAGACAGTAACAAGAAGTAACATATAAATCCTATTCTTTGGCGCTGAGATAACATTTTGCTCCATTTTGTTAGGAGGAGAAGTACTAATATATTCAGTGGCTGCTAGAATAATTTCTGAAATACATTTTGCTCCATTCTATTTGGTTGATATCTAGTGATTCCATTATTTCAGAATGCGAAAGTTCTACAGTTAAATGATCATTTATACTTGGTATATGTAATTCGAGAATCTGTTATTAATATCATTTGATCACCCGTCCATTATGTAAAGCAAAAGTGGCTCTTTGCCTGATGGGAGATCAAACCCCACACTAGTAATACCATAGTATACTGTAAAATAATGCATGATTGTCGAGGCTGAAGGCGGACTTCTATCATTGCATTTTCATATACAACTCAAATGACAGCACTGAACTACCCTAGTATTCAACTCAACCACTGTGACCTAATATTCATAGAAAAATTTTAGAGTTCATAAGCAGGGAATCTAGCCTTGGATGGGTCGATCATATCTAGAAAAAGATAAGCCATACCTCCCATTCCTTCAAACATTGAGTAGGGGCTATCACCTCCATGCATCTCTCCGGCCGGTATAAGTTTGTGAGCTCTATCCAGCAGAAAGCAAGTAAACGCTTTGGCCTTGTATAAGAACTCTATGTTGCCTGTTAGCTGGTACAGTGAGAGAAACACATACGCATTCCCACTGATGCCATGGCAAATTCCAACTCGCTTGAGCAGCCCACGGTTCCACACTACCTCTGCAGCATTTATAGCTGCTTCCAGAAACTCTTTATCTCCAAAAACCTGAGCATTGCACATTTCAATTTTGTATAAAGCTGCGGCAAAGTAGTTTCCAGAAGGACAAAGGGCTCCTACCTATAATTTTACATGATCTGGGAAAAAATATTGCTATCTAGTTAGTTTCAGTCTTTAAGTATCCAGCCTGATATGTGTGATCAGAGCTATCAAAAGAAGGAATAAACTTTGCTACTACAGAAGTTACAGTTTCAAGTAAACCTATGTATACTTTTCCTACACAAAACATTCTTAACAAAAATGAAGGCTACACTCGGTTGGAAAACCTACTCGGATTCAGACCAAAAATAAAGATCTAATTCAAAGATTTAACATTTATTTCATGTATTCAGCCATATCGGATACCTCAGAGATCAAGACATACACATGCAATAAATGCCATTGCCATTTGCCAATGAATTTGAAAATTTAATGCTATCATTAACATGACTGAAGGAGAAAGGTCAAAATCTGAATCATTCATAAATATCAAGTTCTTGCTCCAGTGGGGCTTAAATTAGCTTACAATGAACTAGATAACTGGAGAAATTTACCTTAACTGCCTTGACAAGTGTAAGAGCAATTCCAGGTGCTCCATGACACCAATGCACAAGAACATCCCTCTTGCGATCTTCTTCACTTGTAGAGTAGTTGCCGCTGGGAAAGCAGTTATTGATCATGTATTTAAGGGTGCCCTTGACATCCTCAAACTCATCAGGTCTCAGCTCTACATCCAATAAAACATTCATAATACCTGCCAATCCATGGGCAGCACCCCAATACCTCTCACCATACCATTCATACATTAATGGGGAACCTCCTTTCTTCGCCAATGCTCTTCCATTTTTTATAATTTCATTCGCAACAGCACGCTACAATAATTTTACCGTGAGACTATTACATCCTGCTTAACTAATTCAAAACCAAAGTAGCAAAATAGGTAATAGCAGAAATCTCACAATGGTCGTATCAGGGACAGTCCCCTGCCCCATGTGTTTATTTAGGAACAAACAAGCCCATAAGAATCCACTTCTTCCATATAACAACTCATCAGGGTGATTTCTCAACAGCTTAATCTGTTTCATAAACAATCAATAAATACTCACCGACAACCAATTTGCTTTTTACAAAATTATGAAAAATAACACAAAATTGAGCAAAAAGGCCACCTCTCCTAATTGACTCAGATAGTAACTCTGTGATGCTTCATCATTAGCATGCTTTGCTGCTACAGCCCCAAGTGCACAAACACCAGCTCGCCCACATATAAATGTCACATCCCTAGATTATAAAACACATTCAATAACATTACCAGATGTCCAAACCGAATCCACCCCTCTTTAGTAGCTTTAAATTTGCGTTTTACACAAGTTATAATCAAAACCCAAAATCATATCCAATTGGCTCATACCATAAATTCAATCACAAAAACAAACTATACAGTGAAACAACATGACATCTTCACCAAGAAAGGGAGACTCTACCTTGAAGCCCGAGAAGCAGAATCACAAGCCTTAACAATCTCCAAACAGAGAAAGAGATCATTTTCATTACCAGTAACTTGATAGCTCTTATAAAGCAACAAAGCAGTGCCAAGATTTCCACTGTAAAGAGTAAAATCATGCACAACTTGCCCACCTAACCCCCATGTCTCCATCACTATCTGTAGAACACAAAAATCCCACTAAACACACACAGTGCCAACATTACCAAACAAAGAAAAAACAACCCAAGAAATGAAAACAAAAGAAAGAGAAGTTCTTGTTACTGTTTCTTTAAGATCCAAACCAGAACGTTGAAACTGCTTGGAAAGTGAAGTGTAGGGCATTGAGAGAAGCTTCATGAGAGAATCGTCATCGGTTACTTTATCTTCTTCTTGTATATCTTCTGTTACAAAGCTTGGCATTACGTTGGGAAAGAATCGATCAGCCATTGCTGCCTCTGGTTCTGAAGCGAGATTTTTTTTCTTTCTCTGCTTTAGGTTGTCGTCAAAGGTTTAGAGCTTAGTAGCTGCTACCTAGTACTGAGCGTTGGAAATTGGCTAATGTAAACGTGGCAGATGCACCATCTGCTTAAACTACTTTCTTAAATAGTGTAAATTGCATCATTGGCCCCTAAAGTCTTAGAGAATTGAAAGAATTGCTAATTTAGACTCGCTACTTTCAAAACTCCAAAAACAAGCTTTTTCTTTTTCTTTTGAGTACCGTATAACCTTGATAAATTAATATTTTTCATTAAATAATATTTTTATAGTATCAACTTGAAACCAAGATGGTAAATTAATAATTTGGTGAATTTATAAAATATATTTAAAAAGAAAATATATAGATCCCATTTGATATATAAATTAATAATCTTATTATATATATATAATAAGATATATATATCAAAATTATATATACATGATTTTATAACATCTTTGTAAAATTGATTTAAATTATACTTGCTTTTTATTGAAATTAATATTTCTTTAGATCTTAGCACCAACTTTTCGTATTAAAAAAAACAATTATACAAAGTGATTATTGCTTTAAACATCTTTGCACGAGGCATGCTAAAGCACATAACCAATGTGTTTAACTTAATCTTCTTTTTCATTTTCGACAACGTTCAATAATTTGCTCATTACTTAATAATTCTAAAGCTGTCTTTCTTTCTTTTTTATAGGTAGTTCAAAAGTTACTTAACATCTATATCATGATAGTTCAACACTTTAATTAAAATATAAAATTATTGAATGCTTTTATAATCTAGGTGTTAATTTAAAT
>Ga0325411_1004908_pt1 | contig 14926 bp, 7 predicted proteins | sample PopdelMetagenome_13_FD_206181 | JGI IMG/M metagenome (GOLD analysis project Ga0325411, IMG submission 206181) | Populus deltoides microbial communities from Bellville, Georgia, United States - Xylem-PdIQD-R4 | ecosystem: Host-associated > Plants > Phyllosphere > Stem > Wood/Secondary xylem... | reverse complement strand
TGAGAGCAAAACAGTCTGAGGAATCTCTAAGAAAAGTCATGTATTTGAGCTGTTGGGGTCCTTACTAAAGCTAAGAAGCAAGATGAAATTGAGAAAATTATCGTGATAGGATTACCCTGATTGTTGCCAGTTGATGTAAATATTTGTAAATTTTGTTGCTGACTTAATGGAATCAAACTATATTATTTTTTGATTAATTTTTCCTTGCACCATTTATTTTTTCTGTTTTCCCCCTTCTCTTGGGAGCACCTCGTGTCACAAGTGAAAAAGGGTCATGACAAGGATCAAGTTTAGTGCATCACAGCATTTGCTAAGGATATTTGAATCAATTGCAATCTCAAGATAGGATCTAAATTCTTATTTGGTTAAGAAAATCTATTAAAAAAAATCTAGGCCTAACTTTGACTGGTTTTTTAATGACATAAATGGGTTAAGAAATAATTATTGGATTAAAACCTTACCCCGTTTTTGGAGCCAATTGGAAGTTAAATATATATATTATCTGTTAAATGAAGATCAATAGGGCTTATTTACTTCAATGTCAGAACTTTTGAACTTTCAAGAAGCTTGGAATGTTGCAAAATGGTTGAACTTGACAGAAAAAATTAGTATTTTCTTGAATATCTGAAAAATGAATTAGCTCGTAAGAAATAATATTTTTGAAGTGAATAATGTTTCGTAACATAAGAGAATCCATTTGATCACTGCTCAAGTCGTTTATGCATCAAAATTTTGCTCGATGACATGTCTGGATAAGGAGAGCTTGGGAGCTGAGAACTTGGTATTTTGTGACACATGCAATGGATCTACAATTATTGTCTGTCCTTTACTCAAGCCCCACACCTGAAGAAAAACAAGTGGATTTGCCTCCTATACTTGAGGCTCACTTCGGATTTTTATAAAGCAAACCGTGTGCCTGTTTACCAAAACAAGGCCCCGCTCTAGCAACATGATAAGATGCATGAAAAAGAAATGTATTTAATGCCACCAAGTGGTCCTTGATGGACATAAAGATTCAGTCCCATCATAGCATAACCACACTAAAATAATACCACTGGCTCCCCTAAGCCAAAACCACCAGCCACAGCTTGTTCCTAGCTTCCGGTTTCCTCCAAATTTCTGGCACCTAGTCCCCTACTCTCTTTATAAGCAAATCCCAGTTTGCCATTTACACCATCGACACGAATTCTCAATTACATCTCATCTTTTTCAACTAAAAATCCCACATCAAAGAGTTTCCAACTATTGTTCTATTTTATATTACACAGAAAATGAGTTCAGCAAGTAAAGCTTGGTTGGTAGCTGCTGCTATTGGAGGTGTTGAGGCCTTGAAAGACCAAGGCTTCTGTAGGTGGAACTACACATTGCGATCGCTACACCAACATGCCAAGAACCATGTCGGGTCAATTTCTCAGGCTAATAAGAAGCTCCCTTATTCATCTTCTGCCATTATTTCAAGTAAAGTCAAGGAAGAGAAGGCGAAACAGTCAGAGGAGTCTCTAAGAAAAGTCATGTATTTGAGTTGCTGGGGTCCAAACTGATAGTCTCAAGAAAAAAGAAATTCTGAGGAAATCAGTTCATAGGATTAGAGTAAATTTTTGCAAGTTGATTTAAACTGTAAATACTTGTGCTGATTGCCAATCAAATATATCTCATTTTATTGGCAATTGTTTGGGAAAATGGCCTTAACGTAACATTATCAAACGATATGGCTCCTGTTTTTTTTTTTTTTTAAAAAAATCAGCAACTCAATTGGGGGAGGGGTTGCATCTCAAAAGCTAAATATCTTGATAAGTTGACAAATTAGTGCAAATCTTGAACTGGAATTCTCAATTTCAATTTGGCCCAGAAGAAAATTAGTTTAGGAGAGTATATTTTTCACTCACAAGTGTTCATAGCAGGGTGATGATCACTGTATGTGAAATGAAAGAGGCCTTTAAATTACAAAAGAATTGTATAAATAATTAACCCGAAGAATTTGTGAATAATTAATTGATGAATTTGTGAAAAATATTCACACAGAAATAGGGTTTTTATAGACAACAATTATAGAAGAAAGATGTGTGGGGGTCTAAATATGGGATTAGCCTTAAAAAATATCCTGGGACGTGAAGAATTTCAATCCAGTTGATTTGGTGAAAACTTTGGTGTTATCATTGATGTTAGCAAAACGTTATCTAGAAAAAGCTATTGGTATAGAAAATATATACTTGATTTGCAGAGACATGTGATTATTGGCTTGATGTTTGGATCACGACCCCAACAATAACAGGGAGGCGAAGGTTTATTGCCATTTGGGCCAACAAAAACAATTTTGTTTTTGGTAAAAATGCACGCCATCATTTTCCTCTCATGTTCTTTAAACAAACATGCTCGAAAGACATGAAAAGAAAAGAAAAAATAAAAAAAGAAGAAGAAGAAAACTTGCTTGTTTTGTCTAGAGTTTACAAGTGTAGATAGTATTTGTTAAAAGTTTTTGCAAGAAAGAACAAAGTTTAATTATCTTGCTTAGAGGTAGTTTAGTAAAAAAAAAAAAAAAAGAGTGTAAAAGTACGCAATACGGTATCTGAATGAGTGTACAAGTTCAAGACGCATTACATGAGAAGTCCAAGGACTAAAAAAGGATTCTTAATTCTTATCGAAGAGAATGATCATGTTTTGGAGACAGGTAGTCATGAAGACTTTAAGAAAGATTTGTGATGTTTTTTATAGACAAGTGGTTATAGAATAATGAAGAAGGATGTCTTATACTTTAGAAAATATATGTTCATAGAGTTTTGGAGACATGAATGAAGATTCAATTGAAACATGAATATCTTACTATGAAGATTTCAAGGAGCTAGAGTTTATTTGCAATATAATTTATATGTTTATCACACTACTGTTATTTTTTTTATTCTAATTTTATGTTTGTGAGAGTTTTTTTTCATGTTATTGTAATTTTTATATATATAAAAAAGATTCTATTACTATCTTTGTTTATTTTTTATTGTCTAATTAAAATAAAACCACTTATTAAATCCAAATGGGGCTATAACCTAAGTTATTTATGTTTTTTTTTTAATGCGCTTGTGACACCTAGACTATATTTATCTTTTTTTATTTTAATTTTGGTTTTTATTTTAATTGATATCTTTTAAAAAAAAAATATTTTTTTTAATTTATGTTTGAATTAATATCTCTCTTCTGTTATTTTTTATTTTATTTATTTTATCTTTTTTTAATTAATTTTTCTTTCAATTTCATCAATATCTTTTGGTTTAATTTGATTTTTAAATCAAATTTAGTTCTTATTCTTTTGATTTTTTTAAACCTTTTACAAATTGATTTTTTTTCAATTGCATTCCTCGACATTTGATTTCAATTGATTTTTCTATTGAATTTGATCCCTATTATTTGTTTTTCTTCTTGTCTTTTATAGGGTTAGTCTCATCCTCATTACTAGAGTCACGAGTTTTGAAAGTTAACACTAGTTGACTTTGATTTTTTCAGGTTCTTTTATGAAATTGATTTATTTTCAATTTCATCCTTTAACATTTAATTTTTTTAATTGGTTTTTTCATCTTTCTTTTTGTAGGGTTATCTCAATCCTATACCCATAGTCTCAGAGTTAATGGGTTATCCAAATTGACTTGATTTTTTTTTCGTGTATGTATATATATAATTTTTTTAGTGTCATTGCTAAGCATCTTTTTATTAAGAATTTTACTCCATTGTTTTTTTTGTTTGCCTTCCATGCGGTCGGTCTCAGTTTCATGATCACTGTTATGGGTTTTAAAAGTTACCATTTATTAACTTTGATTTTTTAGGTCTTCTTTAAATTAATTTTTTTTTAATTTTATCCTTCAACAATTAAATTTTTGGGATTCATCTTCATACTTGTTTTTTCACTTTCCTTTTCATGGGGCTATCCCAATCTAGTGCCTAAGATCATGGAGTTAGTGGGTTAATCCAAATTGACTAAAAATAATTTTTATTAATTTTTTTAATATTTATTTTCAGTTTTGTCATGCAATATTGGATTGTTTAATAGTTAAGTTTTTGTTTTCAATTTGCTTTTGTTAACAATTCTTTTTATTGTTTATTAAAACGAATAATTTTTTGATTAAAAAAAAATTTATTATAAGAAATAAAGTTATTATACATAACTAAGTAGATAATATGTGTTGCATGATTAAATATTTTAATCTTAATAGTTCATTGATTAAATATTAATTTATTTAATTAAATATATGTATAAATATTTTAATATATGATTAATAATTTTTTATATAAAAAACCTGACGAAAAACTTATTTATTTATTTTTATTAAAAAAGATATATAATCCTCTACGAAGCGCTGTTGAAATAGTTTATTGTAGTTTTCTAGACCATCACAATTGTTTACAGACAGTCCTCACTAGTACTTCAATTGTCTTCAAAAACTGTCTCGCCCAAAACAAAACATTGATTGAGAAGTGACAAACCCCATTTGTTTAATGCGTGTGACTCAGAGCAGAGACAAGTTTGATATTATGATAAATGTATTTAAATAATATTTTATTATTTTTAAAAATTTATTTTTAACATTTTGGTATTAAAATGATTTGAAAAAAAAATTATTTTTAAAAAAAGTAAAAACAAACTAGGTATAATAAAAAAACTTAATTTATCTCCATTTTTATAATGACCAAGCTGTATTCCAATAATTGAAGGGGAAATAGAGACCACTTGTCTTATGAAAAATACCGTTGGCCTTTGCTGGTTTCCTCCCTCAAAACCACCACGAAGAAGCCTTGAGCCTCTGGTTTTTCTCCTACACTTTTGGTACACTCACCTATATAACCAAACCCCTTTACTCCCATTTACTTCATCAAATCATAGCTCCTGATATCTTAATCTCTCCAAATCCCACTTCAAAGAGTTTCCAACTCGTTGGTTCTATATTACAGAAACAGAGAAAATGAGTTCAGCAAGCAAAGCTTGGTTGGTTGCAGCAGCTGTTGGAGGTGTTGAGGCCTTGAAAGACCAAGGGTTCTGCAGGTGGAACTACACCTTGAGATCCCTGCACCAACATGCCAAGAACCATGTCAGATCAGCCTCTCAGGCCAAGAAGCATTCTTCTTCATCATCTGCCATGATCTCGAATAAAATCAAGGAAGTGAGTGCAAAACAGTCTGAGGAATCTCTAAGAAAAGTCATGTATTTGAGCTGTTGGGGTCCTTACTAAAGCTAAGAAGCAAGATGAAATTGAGAAAATTATCGTGATAGGATTACCCTGATTGTTGCAAGTAGATGTAAATATTTGTAAATTTTGGTGCTGACTTAATGGAATCAAACTATATTAATTCTTGATTAATTTTTCCTTGCACCGTTTATTTTTTTTCTGTTTTCCCACTTCTTTTGGAAAGGATCATGACAAGGTTCAAGTTTAGTGCATCACAGCATTTGCTAAGGATATTTGAATCAATTGCAATCTCAAGATAGAATCTAACTAAATTCTAATTTGGTTAAGAAAATCTATTAAAAAAATCCAGGTCTAACTTTGACTGTTTTTTAATGACATAAATGGATTAAGAAATAATTGTTGGATTAAAACCTTACCCCGTTTTTGGAGCCAATTGGAAGTTTTATATATATATATATATTATATCTGTTAAATGAAGATCAATAGGGATTATTTTCTTCAATGTCAGAACTTTTGAACTTTCAAGAAACTTGGAATGTTGCAAAATGGTTGAAGTTGACACAAAAAATTAGTATTTTCTTTAATATCTGAAAAATGAATTAGCTCACTGCTCAAGTCGTTTATGCATCAAAAGTTTGCTGGATGACATGTCTGGATTAAGGAGAGCTTGAGAGTTGAGAACTTGGTATTTTGTGACACATGCAATGGATCTACAATTATTGTCTGTCCTTTACTCTAGCCCCACTCCGGAAGAAAAACAAGTGGATTTGCCTCCTATACTTGAGGCTCACTTCGGATTTTTATAAAGCAAACCGTGTGCCTCTTACCAAAACAATGCCCCGCTCTAGCAACATGATAAGATGGATGCATGAAAAAGAAATGTATTTAATGCCACCAAGTGGTCCTTGATGGACATAAAGATTCAGTCCCATCATAGCATAACCACACTAAAATAATACCACTGGCTCCCCTAAGCCAAAACCACCAGCCACAGCTTGTTCCTAGCTTCCGGTTTCCTCCAAATTTCTGGCACCTAGTCCCCTACTCTCTTTATAAGCAAATCCCAGTTTGCCATTTACACCATCGACACGAATTCTCAATTACATCTCATCTTTTTCAACTAAAAATCCCACATCAAAGAGTTTCCAACTATTGTTCTATTTTATATTACACAGAAAATGAGTTCAGCAAGTAAAGCTTGGTTGGTAGCTGCTGCTATTGGAGGTGTTGAGGCCTTGAAAGACCAAGGCTTCTGTAGGTGGAACTACACATTGCGATCGCTACACCAACATGCCAAGAACCATGTCGGGTCAATTTCTCAGGCTAATAAGAAGCTCCCTTATTCATCTTCTGCCATTATTTCAAGTAAAGTCAAGGAAGAGAAGGCGAAACAGTCAGAGGAGTCTCTAAGAAAAGTCATGTATTTGAGTTGCTGGGGTCCAAACTGATAGTCTCAAGAAAAAAGAAATTCTGAGGAAATCAGTTCATAGGATTAGAGTAAATTTTTGCAAGTTGATTTAAACTGTAAATACTTGTGCTGATTGCCAATCAAATATATCTCATTTTATTGGCAAAATCTTGGGAAAATGGCCTTAAAGTAACATTAACAAAGGATATGGCCCCTGTCAAAAACAATAATAATAAAAAAAATCAGCAACTCAATTGGAGGAGGGGTTGCATCACAAAAGCTAAATATCTTGATAAGTTGACAAATAAGTGCAAATCTTGAACTGGAATTCTCAATTTCAATTTGGCCCAGAAGAAAATTAGTATGTTTGTGCAAATCTTGAACTGGAATTCTCAATTTCAATTTGGCCCAGAAGAAAATTAGTATATTTGTTCACTCACAAGTGTTCACGGCAGGGTGATGATCACTGTACGTGAATGAAACAAGCCTTTAAATTACAACAGCATTGTATAAATAATTAACCGAAGAATTTGTGAATAATTAACTGATGAATTTGTGAAATAGATTCACACAGAAATTGGGTTTTTATAGACAACGATTATAGATGAAGATGTGTGGGGGTCTAATTATGGGATTAGCCTTACAAAATAAGCTCAGCATGGAACCAGTGACTTTTAATGTTCAAGTTAGGAAGTATAAAAGAGAAAATGAGAACAATGTAAGAAGAATGAATTGTAGAGGAGTAAAATGTTCAATATCAAAAGCCTCTCTTGTTTATCTGTGATTCAATGTATTTCTGGACTTGAATCACATCGGCTTATCTCGGGATGTCTTGACAACAATTATTCGGTGGAAATGTAGGTGTCATCATTGATCGTAGTGCCATACAATGTTGGGTTGGCTAATGTTAGCAAAACATTAGCTAGAAAAGGCTAGTGGTATGGAAAAGAGACGCTTGATTTGCATAGACATGTAACTATTGGCTAGATAAGTGGTGTTAATCCTTTATCAAAACGTGTATTAGCAAAGAATCTGTTAGTAAAGCATAGAGAAAAGTTGTTTGTGTGGGTGATTAGCAATGCATTAAGGTGTGTGTCATCAACAAGAAATTCTTTTTGGTACTAGGCGCAGTTGTTTGGGTCGGGCCCCAGATAGCAAGGGTGTTGTTGTTTGGACCACAACCCAGACAAAGATTTGTTGCCATTTGAGCTAACCACAAGAGTTTTGTTTTTCTAAAAAATATACACCATTATTTTCCTCTCATGGAGACTTGAAACAAAAAAAATAAAATAAAATTAATTGTTTTGTATAGAGGTTACAAGTGTGGGTAATTTTTGTCAAACGTTTTTGCAAAAAGAAGAGAGTTTAATTGTCTTCTCATTAAAAGAAGTAATCTAGTTAAAAAAAAAAAAGTGTAAAAGTAAGTAATATGATAAGTTCAGGATGCATTCCATGAGAAGTTCAAAGACTGAAAAAGGATCCTTGATTCTTATTGGACACAAGTAATCACGAACTCTTATACTTTTGAAAATATATGGTTATAGAGTCTTGGAGACATGTATGGAGATTCAATTGATACAAGGAAATCTCAGTATGAAGATTTAGAGGAGATGGATTTTATTTGTACTATAAGTTAGATTTTTATCACACTACTAAAGTTGTTTTGAACAAATGTTTTGCCCTTTTTTATTCCAATTTCATGTTTGCAAAAGTTATTTTTCTAGGCTCTTATGGTTTTTTTTATATAAAAAAATCATTTACTATTATTGTTTATATTTTTATTATTTTATTAAAATAAAACCGACTTATTAAACCTATAAACTAAGTTATTTTTTTTTAATTTTAAATGTGCTTGTGACATCTAAACTATCATTTTATTTTATTTTAACTTTTTAATTTTAATTTTAATTGATACTTTTCTTGAAAAAAAATCTTTTTAAATCTTTTTAATTTATATTTGAATTAATATCATTTTTCTATGATTTTTTATTTTATTTTTTTATCTTTTTTTAATTGGTTTTTTCTTCAATTTCAACCCTATGGTTTGATTTAACTTTATTTTCAAATCAAACATGATTTTTATTTTTTTGATTTTTTAAAATTTTTTACTAATTGAATTTTTTTTTTTCAATTTCATCCCTTAGTATTTGATTATAATTTATTTTTTTATTAAATTTGATCTATATATTTTTTTATTGTTATTTGTTTTGTTTTGGATTTTTTTATTATATATAATTTTTTAATTTCATTTTCTAATATTTTTTTACGAGATTTTTTTATATTTGTTTCTTGTTTTTTTTACTGAGAGCATTCCCATCTTTATTACTAGGAGGAGCTCCGAAGGTTAACAACTTTGGTTTTTTTATCTCTATTTTTTTAATGGCCAAGTTGTATTCCAATAATTAAAGGGGAAATAGAGACCACTTGTCTTATAAAAATTACCGTTGGCCTTTGCTGGTTTCCTCACTCAAAACCACCACGAAGAAGCCTTGAGCCTCTGGTTTTTCTCCTACACTTTTGGTACACTCACCTATATAACCAAACCCCTTTACTCCACTTTACTTCATCAAATCATAGCTCCTGATATCTTAATCTCTACAAATCCCACTTCAAAGAGTTTCCAACTCGTTGGTTCTATATTACAGTAACACAGAAAATGAGTTCAGCAAGCAAAGCTTGGTTGGTTGCAGCAGCTGTTGGAGGTGTTGAGGCCTTGAAAGACCAAGGGTTCTGCAGGTGGAACTACACCTTGAGATCCCTGCACCAACATGCCAAGAACCATGTCGGATCAGCCTCTCAGGCCAAGAAGCTTTCTTCTTCATCTTCTGCCATGATCTCGGATAAAGTCAAGGAAGTGAGTGCAAAACAGTCTGAGGAATCTCTAAGAAAAGTCATGTATTTGAGCTGTTGGGGTCCTTACTAAAGCTAAGAAGCAAGATGAAATTGAGAAATTATCGTGATAGGATTACCCTGATTGTTGCAAGTTGATGTAAATATTTGTAAATTTTGGTGCCGACTTAATGGAATCAAACCATATTATTTTTGGATTAATTTTTCCTTGCACCATTTATTTTATATTTTCTGTTTTCCCATTTCTTTTCGCAGGCTCTCATGTAGCAAAGTTAAAAGGATCATGACAAGGTTAATTTTAGTGCGCACCACAGCTAAAATAAATAAATTGAGGGGCATTTGTCAAAGATATTTGCATCAATCGGAATCTCACTAGAATCTAAATTATAGTTTGGTAAAAATTCAATTCAATTCAAGAAACATTAGATTTAGAACTTAAACTTGTTTTTCAAGGACAAAAATGGATTAAGAAATAATTATTGGACCTTTTGGAGCCAAAAGGAAGTTCTTTGTCTGTTGCTTTTTTGCATAAATGAAGATCAATAGGGATTATTTTCTTCGATGTCAAAACTTATGAAATTTCAAGAAACTTGGGAATGTTGCAAAATGGTTGAACTGGCCCAAAACATTAACATTTTCTTGAATCTCTGAAAGATGAATTAGATCGCAAGAAATACTTTTTTAGAAGTGAATAATGTTTCGTAACGTAAGGGAATCATCTGTCCACTACTCGTAAGAAAATAAATTATTTGGATAAATAATCGGTTTTTTTTTAAAAGGTTGATCTTTACCTAACGGTGTAAATATTATCGTTACTTTTTTTATGTATATTTTTAAAGGTTGTAAAGGAATATCATAATTTATTAATCTGTTTTTAGTGGTTATTTTTTAAAATTACTAGTTTTTTTTTTTTATAAATTTTAACAAAATAATATCATTTGAAAACAAATAATGAAATAATACATTTTTACCGTATTGTACTTCAAAAGCGTAACATTTACTAAATATCGTTGTTTCTAAAAGTAACTAGGTGAATCTTGAATCATCTAAAACATTTACTAAATATCGTTGTTTTTAAAAGTGACTAGGTGAATCTTCAATCATCTAACTCAAGTGATTGACTAATGAATTGAATTTAGTTGAATGAATTGATCGATTGTTTTACATAAAAACTATAATTTTAATAAATTTTTTCTTCCAAATATATTTTAAGAGTCAAGATATATATTTTAATCTAACTTGTAAACTCAAAAATAGACTCCAATTAAAATCTTAAAAGATTATTGTACACAAAATGTCTGTCCTTTGTTTTTCAATATCAATGATGTAGTTGGACTTACGATAACAGGTGATTCTAAGGAGTTAGGTGTGAGTCTGCCATAACAAAATGAGATTTGGCCCAAACATATTACTTGTATGACTTAACAGATGTATTTATGGACCAATAAGATAGATCTAAACTCAGAGAGTAGGGCTAATCGCGCCAGACCAAAATAACTCTCAGAAGGACCATAACTTCTTATCAGACGCTCAAATTCTTTATAGGAGTTCTCGGAGGCTGTTTTCTCTATAGTAGTCACTGCATCGCTATGCGAACCGTCAAATCTTTAAATATAAAAAATCTAGTTGAAACCCCTCGAATTTAGTAGTTTTGAGATCTTTTTGTTATTTTTAGAATTAGTGGACCGATTTCACTGATCATTATGAATCGGTCAACCAGTTGTTGAGCCAGATAATTAAAATTTTACTTTATTGTGATTCAGAAGCATGATATTTATTAAATGTTGTTATTTTTAAACGTGATAATTATTTTATCTCTTTTAAAGATAATAATATTTAATGAATATTGTATTTTTAACCGCAATAAAGTGAAAATATACCATTTCATTAAAAATTTTGCTTCTCTGTTAATTTGCCAATTGTTTTGTTTTTATTAGCTAATTTCCCAATTTATCTTTTTTTTCCCGTAACACGGCTAGTTATAATGTGCTGGTTCTTTAACAATTAATTTTTTTGCCACGTTTGTTATTTTGGAAAAAAAATCGTATCTTGTGACACATGCAATGGATCTACACTTATTATTGTCTTCAGGAGGTAATCCTGTCCGTTCCCTGTTTTTGAGTAGATGCCTAGACAAATGCTAAAATGCTATCCTTCCAGCCCCACTATTAAAGAAAAACAAGTGGATTTGCCTCCAATACTTGAGGCTCAATTCTGATTTTTATAAAGCAAACCGTGTGCCTCTTACCAAAACGAGTCCCCACTCCAGCTTTGTCGTCATTGAATATGATAAGATGCATGAAAAAGAAATCCCCCATTTTTTCTCCATTTGTATTTAATGGCACCAAGTGGTCCTTGATAGACATAAAGATTCAGTCCCATCCTAGCCTAACTGCACTAAAATAATACCATTGGCTTTAACTTATGCCAAAACCACCAGCCACAGCTTATCCCTGGCTTCCGGTTTCCTCCAATTTCCGGGTCCCCTAGTCCCCTCCTCTCTATATAAGCAATCCCCAGCTTGTCATCTACACCATCAAACATAATTTCACTTCTCAATTACATCTCAACTTTTTCAAAACGTTGTCCATCTTCTAGCTGTTCAGTTCAATCAAAAGAAATAGAGAAATGAGTTCAACAAGCAAAGCTTGGGCTGTTGCCACTAGTATTGCAGCTGTGGAGGCTTTGAAAGATCAAGGATTTTGCAGATGGAACTACACAATAAGATCACTATACCAACATGCCAAGAACCAAGGCAAGTCATCCTCTCTGCCCAAGAAGCTCTCTTCTCCAGTTTCTACTGTGGTTGCAAGTAAAGTAAGAGAAAATCAGAAAGCAAGGCAATCCGAGGAGTCACTGAGGCAGGTCATGTACTTAAGTTGCTGGGGTCCTTACTAGCTAGGCAGTAAACTACCAGCAAGTAACTATGGCCATGCATGGACTGGTTGCAGCATAGAGACAATCGAAGTCTTTCCAAGAGAGACTCATTTGGAGAAACATGACAAGGCCGACTTCTTATGGCGATGGACGCTGGAACCCATCAACGATTATTCAGCTTCATTTGAATGTTATGCTCTAGCAATATATGTTTCAACCAATTGTAGTCCCAATGAATTGCTGAATGATGGGAGCAAATTCCTTCCATTGCTGCAACAATTTGCAAGTGATGTAAATTTTAATTTTTCAGAATGAAACGGCATTTAAAATGAAGACTCAATTGAATCAATAAGCTAATTACATGAATGGATTAAAGTCTTGTTCTCTCCTTTTAGCCCATAGGGATTAATTACTACAACGTCAAAACTTGTGTGCCTTGATGAAACTTGGACTGTGGCAGAGTGGATGAACCTAACACGACACCTTCTACTATAAGTTTATATATTGGGGTTAGGCTGCAGTCAAGTCTTGAGTAACATGATGTAATTAATTAACAAAAATTAAACCGCGTGGGGTTTTCAATGTTGAAGATGCACTGTTTACTTTTTCGAAAGAGATGATTGGATTAAAAGGAAAAACAAAAGGTAAAATAAATAATGATTTTGAATTTTATATAAAAAGTTTATCTGGGTCTTTTATATTTTTTTGTTTTATAGATGATTGGTTCTAAATTTAATTTTGATATTAAAATTTAGTTTTTTTTAGTTTTTTTTTTTTTTATAAATATAAAAGGAGAGAGCATTCTTGGATTCTCAATAGAGAGAGAAGATGGTTGTGTAAATTAGTTTTAATAGGTTCTATTTCAGTGACATTTGATTGACGGATTCTGCAAAAAAAAAAAAAAAAAAACAAATGTAGTTCGTTGTCTTTGTTTAAAAATAAACTTTTAAGGAATTAAAAAAATGACAAGCCGAGGCAGGCTGGGCTGGAAGACTTGCGTGTTTGAGCTTCTTTTCAATTATTTTTTTTATTATTTTATATTTTAATTAAAAAAATTATTAAATTCAATTAAGTTTAGGAGATAGGATACACGTTTAACGATGTTATTATTTATTTATTTTTTTAAATTCCTTTTTAACTTAAAAAAATAATTTTTTTATTATTGATGATCAACTTTTTTTTAACTCCAACTTAAAAAAATATAATTTTAATTTTATTATTTATTATCAATGATCTATTTTTATTATTGTGGCACTATGTGGTTATTATGATTTTGTTACTTAAAATAAATGTTTTTATACAAAAAAAAATTATCATGTGTTTTATTGTTATATAATTAAATGAAAAATAATTTTTGGGATAAAAAATTTATTGAATCTGATGACTAACATGATTTACGTTGTGAGTTTAACTGGCCGATTCGAGTTGATTTAATTTTTTTATTAAATGTTATTTTTTATTAATTTTATTTTTCAACATTAAGTTAATTTAGGATTGAATTTTTAATTTTTTTTAAAGATTATCCCTATAAATTTCATAGGTGAATCCATGTTAACCTAGGTAAATTAAATGTTTTTCTATTTCAATATTAAATAAAAATATCATTCAATAGAATTTAATTTATTTAAAAAACATATTACTAATTAATATCTAAATAATTTTTTTTCCTTAAAATCTGCTACAACCCATGGCATAGCGACGGGTTTAAAGCTCTGTAAAAGGAATTCACAAGTTAGAACAAATATTTGGAGTAATTATTCATAATCTTTCATAAAATAAGAAAACCAATATATTTTCTGATCACAGTCCACGTCGTTTCCATATCAACATTATGCATCGCGAGTCATTTTTGCTTTTTTGAACCCCTTGCAACTAAAGTTATTAAATTGGATATGCTAATAACTTATTTTAAGATTTGGATTAAACAAGTTATATAATTCGAATTGATTTTATTAATTAAAATGATATTATTTAATTTACTTTTTAAATTAAGTCAAGTTTGAAACTAATTCAATCAGGTGATGATTTGATCCATCATATTTTTTTAGTTTAACTAAGTTAATTATCATCTATTTTTTTTTTAAAAAAAATTAACTTGATTGAGGTTTAATAATAATTATCAAAACTTGAGAATTGTTTTTTCCTTAAGTTTTACTTATTTATTTATCTTTTTAGTGATATATAGATTGTTAGAGAATAATATAAATTATATTCTGGGATTTCACCTAACAGTTTAAATTATTGGGTTAAGACGGTTCTTTAACATGATATCAGAGCCTTGATAACTAAGCAGTCACGAGTTTGAATTTCACCATCTCTATTTATTTAATAAAAATCAAGTACAAAGTGATGTGAACTTGTATAAATTTTAAGTTTAAATAGCTTTCATTTAAAAATATATATTAAAAATAATATAAATTATATTTTAAAATTTTATTTAATAATTTATAATATTGAATTGAGATATTTTGATATGAATGGACTCACAATTATTGTGTTCATGATGTGATCCTATACTGTTTTTGAGTAGACGTCCAGACAAATGCCAAGAATTCTTATCCTTCTATCCCCTCTCATGAACAAAAACCGAGTGCCTTTACCTTTCGTAAACAAGTCCCATTCT
>Ga0325411_1004907_pt1 | contig 14927 bp, 8 predicted proteins | sample PopdelMetagenome_13_FD_206181 | JGI IMG/M metagenome (GOLD analysis project Ga0325411, IMG submission 206181) | Populus deltoides microbial communities from Bellville, Georgia, United States - Xylem-PdIQD-R4 | ecosystem: Host-associated > Plants > Phyllosphere > Stem > Wood/Secondary xylem... | reverse complement strand
TTCTTTTTAAATTTTTAAATTCATGTTCTTAAAATTAATTTGATCAACTTATACTTCTTATATTTTCCAAATAAATGTCTTACACTAAGCCAATAAATATATTTGACATGTTTCCTTGCATATTTCCTAATGAATTTAGTCCTTTTGATCACATATATGTTTCCTTGTCAAGTTTCTACCCTAGTAGGGTTTCGAGAAAAAAAAAAAGAGTTAAATATTTGCTGGATTTTGGATTTGCTTGATAAATGATACAATCATGTCCTTCAAGTAGTGCCAAAAGAACACAGCAGTGAATATGGATAATTACAAGACATAAATATATATATTTTCTTGACTTTGAAGAGGCATGCCTAGAAACATCCTAGAGGGTGGCTTTACGTATATTTGTGGTATTGAGATATAAAGGTGAGACTAAGAAGTTTTTGAGACTAAAATTAATGGCAAACTCCAAACGCAACCTTTGCTCACTCGACAAGGCCTTCAATTCCACATAACATTTGTTTTTGAGACCAGTAACATGTTTCGGAACGCGTTGTAAATGGTGTTTCTAAAAGTTTTATTTAATTTTTATTAAAATTTAATATGATTTGTATGTTTTGAATCGTTTTGATATACTGATGTAAAAAATAATTTTTAAAAAATAAAAAAATATTATTAGCATGCATTTCGACACAAAAAATTATTTAAAAAGCAACCGCTACCACACTGCCAAACAATCACTAAAAAGTTTCAAGCACTAAGAATCAAACAACCGCATAAAAACGTGAGGGATTGGGCAGGACTGGCCTTGAGGACATAAAAACGTGAGGGATCGATTAGTCTCTGTCATATGGTGTCAAACGGGTATAATCATCATAAGAAAAATCCAAGCACATAAACTTCTGTTATCATTGGCGCCAGATGAGTTGAATAACTCTGAAAGTAGTAGAAGAGAAGGATAGATTCAATACAAAAGTCCAATATCACCAAGCACATGCATGCAACACTCATAACCATCACATGCATAGCAGCTTCTCCTGTTACTATCCACTTGTTAATGGTCAAAACTAATAACAGGATGGAGGAAAGAAAAAAAACCTGAGCAAAGTGATTCTTTGATTAAAAAAAGAAGAAAACAAGGCTTATACATTACGATATTCAAGCCATGAAAAGGAAGCCAGTTGCATAGACAAATAGCTTCTTGCAGAAGAACAAGAAACAAGAAAACACTCTTGTTATTTCCTTTTACAGTATATGATACGTAAAATATATAGGGGCGAGTATGATTACAAGGTTGTATATCATTTGCATCTCTTCTGATCAGATTTTCTGTTTTAAGTGGTGGATTTAATTACATATATAGTAAATCACACACAGTGATATACCATCAAAAATATGGTCGTGTGAGATGACTTAATAATTATGCCTTTTACCATTATCGTTGAATCATTATCAAATTTTATCGGAATGTTCTGCATGCATGCTCAGTTATATAATAACGTCAATCGGCTTCACCGACTTAAGTCGAAGCTTTCAAAGCTGGTTTATCAATTCTGTTATTTTTCTATTTAATTTTGGATTCTATTTTTTATTTTTTCTATCTTGGTTAAGATTTTGATTTTCCTCCTTGTTAAAAGGGATAGAGATTGAACTAATAAAATTTTAGAATAAAATAGTACGGTTAGTTTTTTTCTCTCGTGAACTTCCTGTCTTCATCATATATATACCTTTGAAAGTTAATCGTTTGGCTACAGCAATATTGTATCAATACATTGTTCTTCCTTTAACTAGTCTAGTCTTTTTTAGAAGGATTCTAACAAGATTTAGTTGCCAAACAAGTTTAGAAGACTACAAACGTTAAATTCAGCAACCTATTCACAACATGAGGAATGCCACTCATCAGGAATAATTAGTTAAATTAGACCATGTCCACACAGAATCTATTATTGGTCCTATCTTTGCTCCATGTAAGGCAACCAATTTAAAAGCCGACTAAAGAGTCCGAAACTGACAACACAGCACCAGCTCCACACTTCACCTGCACTCTTTGCCTCGTGATTATATACGTGTATTTTCTCAGAAACCAAACAAACCACCAGCGCCAAACAAAAAACAGCAACACTCCGATTAACAGATTCTTGATTGGTTTTACAGACACCCTTTTGGCTCCTATACTGATTCAAGGCTTTATCATACATTGATACGTAAGTTTCTCCTCCAACATTTGCTTTATGGTTTTGTTCTTGATTTCTTGACATTGTTAGTGTAAGAAGTGATCAGCAATGTTGATGATCGGTTTTATTTTTTGAAGTGTTTTTGAGTGGGATGAAAGACTGCAAATTTACATCTTTTTAGTGGGCTAGCTTCACGATGGGAGAGTTATGATTTACTTTTTTTTTTATTGATTGATATCGTTAATGCACAGCAAAATGTGGGTGTATCTTGTATGAATCTTTGTAGACGAGAGATTTATGAAAAGGCCGTGCCTTATTTTGCTGTGATTGTGTGTCAATGCCATCCAAGTCGTTTCTTAATATTGGATGGTGTCATTTCAGTGATCTATCTAATTGAATTGGAGCTACACTTTGAGCAACTAATTCAGTAGTCCTGGTGCCTGCACACTCTCGTCTCAGATTCATTTGAGAGTGTGTACATGTAGCAGGAGTATTGAGTAGTTCACCTGACCTCAAAGGGTACCGATTCTGGTGATGCTATTGCTGGATCCGGGTCTGTTTTTAGAATATGTCTTCCGCATGCACAAGCTATATAGGAATTATTTAATTATTTTTTTATTCTGAATTTGATTTCCTTATAATGCTGTTTTGTAATATAAATATATCCATGTCTAGGTTTGTAGACCATGAGATGTAAGCCTGGATAATAAAAATCTTTAGCAATGTGAAAAGGGAGATCAAATTAAATAGCAGTGACAAAATGAGGAAGTCTTGTCAATTTTCGTTGAGGTACAAATCATGGTCTTATGCAGGCACATAAATGTGAATGCATGTGTGTGCTTACATGGTTTCCAATCCTTAACCCCTGCCAAGTATATATCTTAGTATGAAGTTGGCCAAGTTGTTACCTAGATGGAGTGAAAATGTCAAAGTTTTCTTTTTTCATTTTCTTTTACTCGAGTAATATTAAATCTAGAACAGATTTGTGCTTCTGCTTTGCTTCAGTCCCTTTATGACTTTCACTGAATAATTTGTATAAGAAAAACACGGGCCTGCTGTTTTCCGTTCACCATGGTTTCCATTACAAAAAAAAATAAAAAAAGAGGGAATCTTTTCAAGCACATGATAGAAGAGATGTTAAGGATCCATAACCTGAAGCTTCGTGCAAGAAGAAGGCTTAATGCAGTATATTCACTTGGAGGCTTCTGATATGCGTTGTTTATACCATGCTGCCCTCAAAATGTTCAATTGTTCCAGTGGATTGCTAGAGATTAATTATTCAGGTTATTGTTATGGTGTTATCCTAATAGCACTATGCCAGGTGTGGTGTATCATTGATCAGTTTCTGTTTCTAACAGCCGTCACTATTTGTACTTTCTAATGGGTGGCTTAATATGGGAAATAATTGATCAAAAAGCTTATGATCTTTGTTTGCAGGAGAAAATTTTTGAAGACTGGTGTAAATCAGTTGTCTTGTTAACTGTGCAAGATGGATCCTCTTGAGTCAGGGGACTAGCTCCACTCCAGTGGATCCTCCTATGAAACGCAAACGTGGCCGTCCGCGCAAGGATGAGAGCTCAGTACTGGGCGAGAAAACACCAGTAATGCCTGAATCTGACAATATGAAGGAAAACAAAGAGACTACAGGAACAACTGGTGCTAGCATGGTGGGTCAGGTGATTACCGGTGTTATTGATGGTTTATTTGATGCTGGATATCTTGTTAAAGTTAAGGTAGGGGACTCTGACACTCCTTTGAGGGGTCTTGTATTTCTACCCAGCCGATTCATTCCCATCACCGCTGCAAATGATGTGGCTCCACAAGCAAAAATGAATAGAAGAGCAGATATTCCCATCCCAGTTTCATATCCTCCGACTCAGCTGCCTAGTTTTGTTACTTCACCAGAGCAAAGTGACAAGCAACTGATTGAGTTAAAAAAGCTTGCACCCACTGCTCAAGACAAAGGGCTACAATCTGGGTTTCAACCAACTGTCCCAACTGCAAAGGAGAGCCAGTCTGCTCCTCAGATGCTGCCTCTGACTGAATACTTGCAGAGTAGCACAGGACCTTCCTTTGGAGGGAAAGTTGTGCGGCATCAAGTTTTGGGTTCAGGATGTGACAATCAATCTGCCTCTGCTATGGCACAGATGGGGCATAATAAGGTTGATGGACAGCATGATTTCATGCTGGAATTTGAAGCCTCCCTAAGAAAAGGCCCTAATTTAAGCGTAAAGGCAAATGAACAATCAAAATCTGTGTCACTACCTGCACCTCCTGCTGATATTTTGCCAGGCAGTGAAACTGCTTGGATGGAGCTTGAAATTCAATAGCAACCTTCCAGTGATGACCTTAAGCTGAATCAACCAGTTCATTATGGAGTAAAAAGCCCTAGTTCTTTCATGGAAAAAAAGGCTTCTCCAAAAAATGTTGCACCTCCGGAGCCTGCTATGAAGATTATCAGTGGGGATGATAAATCCCATCTTAATGGTAGTTCTATAGGTCCTGCTGCTAGCTCTACTGAGGCAAACTCACTGTCAGCACCAATTGAAAGCTTTCCATCACTATTGTTTGAGAGAGAAGCTATTCCCTCAACACCAAAGCTTGCAGCTGAAGGATCTCCTCTTCAGAGAGTCTCCAAACCCCAGTCAGATGGTTCTTCTGGTGGTACAAATATTATGGAGGCAGGGGCAGACACTTCAGCAACAATTATCCTACCCGCAACTCTATTTGGGAGAGAAGCTATTCTTCCAGAATCCAAGACTGCTTCTGATGAACTTGTTCTTCATAGAATGACCACACCCCAGATCTGCAGTTCTCCTGGTGTTGCCAATAATGTGGACAGTAATATCAAGGATGTCATTCCACCTGCCGAATCTTAGATTATCTAGTGGCATTAAAAAATCTCAGCGGTGTAGGATATTTTCTTCTGAAACCATAGACAGGATAAAGCTGTGACAGATGGATGCTACACATGATGTCTAGAGTCAAGGAATAAATAGGCCTGGGCGATAATGCTCGACATTGCCATTATTTAGAGTGTTAAGCAGATCCTTAAATATCAGTTCAGAGGCTGGGCATGTATTTTCTGCTCTTAATGTCTTTTACCTTTTGATTTGGTATCGTTGTAGTAGAAATGGATGTAGACTTTGGTAATAATATTTTCTTGCAACCTTTTGGAGTAAATCAGTTGAAAGTAGTATATCTTAGTTATCAAATTTCCATCTTAAATTTGCTAGAAGAGGAAGGCCAAATCTGTTTCCCAAAGAAATTTTAGGGCCTTCGCCCACAAGTTTAAGAGAACAGTTTGTTTAGCCCAAAACTAGTATAGCTTCTGCTGCTATAAAACTTAAAAATCTGCTACTTACCGTTTGTTTCTCGAGAAAACAGAGAACAGAAAATAAAAACCCTAGGAGCTCTATGCAACTGGTTTCAAAATTTATAGTACAAAATACAAGGTTGCAATAAACATGGACATCATATCTCAGTTACAGGAGCAAGTGAATCAAATAGCAGCACTTACTTTCAACACTTTTGGTACCCTTCAAAAAGATGCTCTTTCAGTCAGGCTCTCACAAAACTTCCCTGAACCTCCTCCAAATCCTACAGAAGATGCTGCCAATATCTCTGAGCAGCCATAACAGATGAGTGCTGCCCTTGTCAAAGCTGCTAAAGATTAATTTTATTAAACCCTGTTGCTTAAAGATTTAAAATTTATAGAAATCCAGAAGATTGAGTCTTTATGATCTTCTCTTCATTCCAGCATCTGTTTTTTTCTTAATTAGGGCTGATTCAGTGTTTTAAGCAGTGATTCTTTGTGGGTGATTTTTGTGGTGCCAGATGCTTGAAGGGTGGGGTTTTTTTATTTATTATTCTTCTATTTTAGTTTGTGTAAGGACAACCCTTGATGTCTGAATTTTTGTCGACATACTCGAACTTAGGTTGTCTGTTCAGGGTTATGTTTGGAATTTGAATTGGAAATTTTTTTTCCCTCTCACTTCAGTCCTTTATTAAGTACTGTCAACAAAACTGGGAAGTGGCCAAAGATCTTATCAGTGTTATTAGATTTTGGTTGAATCATTGGGGTATAATATCGTTTACGATGAACTTTAAAGTTCTGTGTGAAGTCTAAATTTTATGGCCATATGAAATTCTTTCTGGTGTTTGTTAGTGGAGATTTGTAGTACTAGGATGCTTTCTTTTACTAAACTTAATGAAGATTCTTTTGTTTGTGGAGTGAACACCTCAGGAACTGAAGCGAAAGCTGCCTTGTTGTGATTGCAAGAATCTCGAATAATCTATGAGTTTCTTTAAAATAAGAGTCTGACTCTTGCTTTGTCTAGCAATGTCAAGTTTGCTTTTGGGCTGCAGAGATTTTGATCTCAAGTTCTCTGCTGTTGGTTTTCTGTCCATCCTGCATGCACTGTAATAACTGGGTTGCTTTGTACAGAAACTTATTTCTGGTTGTTCTTTCTACAGTTTGATGTGTTGGTTGCAGCACTTCCTCTGTCTGAGTGAGGTGAGGAGGCCCAGCTGAAAAGGATTGCAGAACTCCAGGTTATTCTACATAAACTTCACCTGATTTACTCTTTTTACATCTAATATTATAGAATTGATGAATGATCTGTTTTTTCTGTGAACGCCAGGCTGAAGATGATGCTGTAGGCCAGGAACTGCACAGGCAACTGGAGGCAGCAGGTAAATTCGTCAACTTTTCAGCTTGTGTTTGATGTGCTGTATGTGCTTGGATACTCGATGTACACTTGTCCTGCTTTACAGTGAATGTTATAATTGCTGGGTAGTTAGAGGAGTGGCATCTTCCCCTGCAAAGCAAGGGAAGCACAGAAATCCAGATTTGGAATCCCACCCCTTGCTCCTCTAGTACCCATAACATTCTCAATTCCCTGTCAATATAAAAAACGAATTTAGTTATTTGGGAAGTGATTTAAATTATACTAATATGAAAGGAATAGGATATAACGAGTTTTGGCTGCTTTAGTTCAATACGTGCAGATATGGAAAGGAAAAGGATGTAGCAAGGTTTGGAACCACGGTCTCCATCTCATGTATGGGGACTGCTCTAGTTCGAAATGTGCAGATACAGCGACACGGTGAACATAACTGATGGAAACTAGAAACCATGGTGGAGCTTTAAAGACATAGATGACTGCTTGCGGCTGCCTGCCATGCAATTAGATTCATACAAGTATCTATTGATTGGTCATGTTATTTGCTTTTTCAAGTCCTTAAATTTGAAATGGGTTATTTTGGATCATTTACATGTCCTTGCCATATGTTTTCCTCCTTTTGTACTCATCACTAACAATCATGGTGGTTTCGGCGTTGCAGAGAGGGAGCTAAAACTGGTGCAAAAGTTGTGCAGTCAAGCTACTGATAATTGCTTGAACTTGAAGAAACCAGACTGAAGATTATGGTGCACACTTTTTTTCCTTCCTTCTTGTTTCCCCAAACTTTTTCCTGTTAAGAAGTTTCTAGGATATCGCTTGATGTACTACATACTCAAGGTATTAGTTGAATGTTAGGGTTCATAGTCCATGCTATATATATATACATGCTTATTTCGAAATTCTAATTGATGCTACAATATTTTTCATTTGCATGTATACCTCAACCCTTCAAAGTTCACCTGCCTCACTAGTGGCGTGTTGATCTGGTGTTATTATACTTCCAAGTCATGGATGAGATACAAAAATCGAGAGGAATTTCTCACTCACATTCATTGTGATTTTAATTAAATAAGATGTTAATGTGATCTTTTATTTTTGTTCAAGTTAATATTAGAAAGAAAAACTACACAACCTGAGTGATCTATCCATGAACAGAAGATGAAGTGGTGACAACAGTCAGCTCACTCTTCGACAGATAAACAATGGGATGAATGTTTTCATGTTATATACAACAAAACGATAATCACACCCCCTACCATAGGGTACCCCCAACAAGCAATACTGGCCTCGTCCAGCCCTTCATGGTTAAGTTGAAATAAGGAGCCCAGAAATGCAAAAAAATATTCATATAAATTTTTATTATGGTATATAATAATTAATTAAATATTTTTAAATATATAATTAAGACTAAACACAGACCGGATCGTACGGCCGAACAGACCTAACAGTATTGTTAAAAGAAAATTTAGAAGAAGGAGGTCTTGGTAAAGGTAAGAAAGATGAGGTTCATAATGCAACCTTAAAGTTACATTGAGGACCAAACAAAAAAAAGAAACTCATAAAGTGCGAACGTCCTTACAAGAACAAATTCCTTAATCTTTGCTTCCTCCGTCAAACAGTGTCATTGTCTTCCTTTGATTTTTCAACTGGGATTCAAATGCTCCTGATCTCACTCTCCCTTTGAACTCTTCAGTCTTTCACTGCAAAATACCCCGGCATCAAATTCTGGTAAGAAGCATTGATTCTTGTTTTTTTCACGTTCTTTCTAATGTTACTGTAATTAAGGGCTTCTATGAGTGGACGGTACCCTAGTTTAAAACTGCTGTTTTAAGGATTCTTTGTCCTTGCACTGTCTAGCTTACTGTCCTTGCTAGATTATTAGACCCTTTGGAGATCAAATTCAGTGGAAAGTTTTGAGCTTTATGGTTTGTTGTATTTGTAGTAGTAACAAAGGTTAGTGCTTTTTTGCTGGGTTTGCTGGTTTTAGTGGGAGTTTGGGGAATTTGGTGAGATTTGGGAAACGGGTCATAATGGATTTGCATTTGAAGAATTTGTTTGGTAGATTTCAGGAGCAATTTGGTTCTGGTCCTGGGCTTGGTCCTGGATCAAGTACATGTCTAATGAAGGTAGAGGGAGTTTCTCCTAATTTCATTAAGTCTATTTATAAAGGTTCTGCTGCTCTTTATAGAACTGAACCGTGGAAAAGATTGCGTCCTTGGCATCTTTTTGGTATCCGGGTAGGGAAGGATTCGGATTGGTCCGGCAAGAAACAGCCTTTTCCTTGTGTTCAGTTCATAGGAGGTGATGGTGGGGATGTTGGGTTTTACATGTTTCGATCTGAAAGCGATGCTAAGAAGATGACTGGACCGAGAGAGACAATTCGTGTTCCAAATGTTGAGCTTTTGAGGGTCTCGTATGAACCTGAGAGGTTGATGTTTCCTTCAAATAAGAGAATGATCAAGTCTTTGTCATTGGAAGCATCGGGTACTGATAGGTTTCCTGTGATTGATGTTGCACGTTGTATGTCTTCTGGTGAGCTTCGGTTTAGGAATCCAACTCTTGAAGAGCTTAGGTTTGTGTATGCCTTCATGAGAGCTATTTCTCTTGTGCATCCACTACTCCAGGAAGATAAAGATGGTGCTCCAAAATGGTCACGGATGATGTATTTTGAAACATTTATTGAGACTGTGGATGTTCAGTGGCCTCCAGAAATGGCCAAGGGTCATGACCTTGTTGCAGTTACTGTCTCCCATCCTCCTGGTCAGGCATATGAGGAAAAGGCTAGCTCAACGGCTAGCTCGACACCCACCAAGTATGCTGAACCACCAAGGGAGGAGGTCTTTGTTGATGTAAGAGTAAATTCAAATGGTGTCTTGAGGCAGTGTACATTGTGCGAGAAAGAAGTTCATGGAGACCAGTCTCAATGTTGTGCGCAGTGTCGCGCTGTGGTCTACTGCAGTTCTCTGTGCCAGAAGCAGCACTGGAAGGAAACACACAAGAGCATGTGTGGTCTTTACAAGGCTATGATGGAAAGAGAAGAAGAGCTGGCAATGAAAATCTTTTTGTTCCCATGTTCAGCTGACCAGCCTTGTAAATGGCTTGAGTCACTGGGTATCCATCAAAAAGGCATGTGGAGAAGGAAGTGTGGTTGCTATGCTCACTGCCCTCTTGGTCTCCTTCCTGTCAAAGGTGGGCTCTGGGACTCATGGGGTGGGCTGGATGATGAGGAGTACCCTAGAGATTCCCCTTTTCACAACCACGTAAGAGATGGAATACCAAGCCCAATCCTTCTTTCTGGTTGGTCAGAGTACTATAATCTTCGGTCGCTGCCATTATCAAGCCCTGTTGCTGACATTCTCTCTCACCCATTTACAGTTTATTACATATTAACTGCTCTTAATATTAGTTCGAAGAACCTGTTACTCAAAGGGAAAGAGGTGATTCTTCACTACCTTGGTCCTGAAGGGGAGTTAGATTGGATGCCTGCATTTGCAGAGATTGGCCATTTGCTGAATGGATCAGGAAATATACATATTGTAATGGTGGGACCGGAAGTTCCAACTAACTTGTCAGGCACAACTTCAGGAATAAGTAGTAGAGTGAGGGTGAATCTTGTGAGAGGTAATTATCAGGATGAAGCCACCTATCTTCCTTCTCCACATATCATTGTTGCATTGAACTGTGGATTGGAGAGCTATTCTGCTTGGGGAGGAGCACTTGAATTGATAAAATCTAGAGGTGTTCCAGCCTTCTTCACAGAGCAGTCTGAAATTTTATGTGCGAATGCAAAGCAGGTTCTTCGCGGAGCTGGATTACACATTACACATCCAGTGACACCAAATCCTTTTCGCTCTCCAGTCAAGACTCACTGTCTTTCAAACAATCTTCCTTCATATAGCAATGGTTTTGTGCTTGGGGTGAATACATGAAGGAGCCATGCTTCTGTTGTCCATGGTGGTTGTCATTTACCTGATCATATTGCAGGTGTTGTGGTGATTGAAGCAACTTGATTTAACCATTTCAAAGAACATTTTGTATATTTTTAATTGTTTCATAATGTTTATCATTTAACTGTAATAAGCTGATTATCAGCTTGGTATGCCACTGTGATCTTATTTCTTGTTGCAATCCATAGTGGGCATCGACAATTCCTGGCCAGATATGGTTTCATTCAAAGTGTGTAAACGTTCAATCATAAGAGAATTGTTTTCCACGGTAACTAAGCCTGCGAACGGTACTAAAATATCCGTGTTTTCTTCCTCTCTTCGAAGATGACTTGCTGAGTGAAAACTATTTCCTTTCTCATAGCACCGTTGTCTACTATGTTTTATGTATGTAGACGAAAGGATGTTAGAGAATGCTGTGATTTTCCTGAAAGCTGTTATTTTCGGTAATGTTACCAGAGATTTTATAAGGATAATTTGACAGATCTTACATCTTCATAACCAGAAAACAATGGAGACAATTTTATAGCTGGCGGAGATTCGATAATGAAATGATGTAGGCCTGGTGTTGTCATAGCTGTAAGAGGACAGTATCCGGGGTCAGTGAAATGGGGAAACCTGTAAATTTCTTTGTTGAAATCTTGCATAGAAAACCTCTGTATGCGTTTGATTTGCAGTCTTGTTAGCATGTCTCTTGTCATACTCACATGCTTATTAAGAGCCCTTTGGTTTGGGCTTCAAGTTCTCTGGGTTCGAAAGAACATCATTGAATGCACGCTTAATGATTGAAAATTGGTGGCATCTCATATGTTTTTCCATTAAAAAACCAAAGTCAACCTTTTACCTTTTACCTTTTCCCTGAACCTTCACTCTGATCTCCAATATAACTTCCTGTTCTCTATTTCCTGCTGAAATAAAGTCTTGTCCTGTATTTCCGTACATATCAGGAACTGCTTTCCAGAAGTTGTATGACGAAGAGGAAAAGCTGCAACTGCAAATTATAGTGAAGAAAAAGCACTGCTGACTAGTCGAGAAACTTACTGAATAAAATTGAAGGTAAGTAAGCTATCTCAAAGTCATAGTAGAAAACGTTATGTCCATAACACCTATATTACAGATGTAGATGGATTCTCACAACTCCTATGTTAGAATACCTCCCTGGCTTGGACCATGTGACAGAGTTGACATCAACCATAGCATTTCAAGCACCTGAAGAAGATCTTCGTGAGAGGGCCATTATTTGGAGACTTGGTAGGTATGATTGTTTCCATCCCAGCAGATTTTCCCAAAATGGTGGGATCCGTAATGGGCCAGCCAACCACATGTGAGCTGGCTACAAGTTGTCAAAACTCAAACGCACCAGAAGCTCTAATTGGTACAAGACACAACTCTTTATTTTGCTGTATCTTGGAAAAGGGAAATACTTGTAACAACTTGACCGAAACAGCCATCTAAGGCAACTATCAACTTGCTAGTTTTTGTTTTTGTTTTTGTTTTTTTTCTTTAAATAAAAAAATTAACACGATATAAAAAAAGGCATATAACGTATTTTGAAAGCTATTTAGAGACGAGTCCTGTGAGACATCAACAGCTTGCATGTCACATGTGTTGCAAGCTTGCAAGCCAGTACTCCAATGGAATTAAAACCTTGGCCTCTATTTTACATGCTCTTTCTTTCCTTATTTCCCTTTCCATTCTCTTCCTCTGACATCACCGTTGCCCACGCACCACTCTCTCCCCCCACCACAAAATATCTACATGGCCACCATGACCCCACCCCTTTTTTCTGATTTCATATGACATGTTAAATTATGTTTTTTTTTATATATATACATGGTGTTTTATCTGTTCTATTTTTTTCTCTGCGATAATTTCTTTTTTTTTTTTAAAAAAAAAACTCATCTACTTGTTGCAACATTAACTATTAGTGGCAAAATTAGTCTATGCAGCTAGCACCGCATAGTTTGACCATCCACCTTCCTTCTGTTATAGGAGGAAACCAAACCGTCATGTAAAGTTCAGAAAGCCAATCAACTTGCAAACCTAACCTCATTGGCCCAGAAAGGCAGCAACTTGACCATTTGCTCTATAAAAACGCTAGCACAGCCAGTGCCTCCTCTTATCAAGTCACACCCCATCAATCAAATCCTGCCCCAAAGAGGTCTGATAAGTAATGGAGCTGTCCATCTATCATCAACCTTCACCATGGTACTATCTCCTTGCAAACCCAGCCCTCTTCTCCTATCTCCCCACCCCAGAAAACCATGTCAACTGGTCTGAAACCCCCGAGTCACACATCTATTCTGCTGACCTCCCTGGTACTTTGGACAACTTACTTTAGCTTCTTATGATGTCTCTTTTCATTTCTTGAAGTTTCTTGCATTTCTTTCAATTGTGTTTGAATTGGAATGAGATGTTGTCTTGGTTCTTATGGCAGGTGTGAGGAAAGAAGAGATAAAACTGGAGGTAGAGGATTCAAGGTACCTCATAATTAGAACTGAGGCTATTAATGAATCAACTCAGCCTGCCAAGTCCTTCAGTAGAAAATTCAGGCTTCCTGGTGGGATTGATATTGAGGGAATATCAGCAGGATTTGAAGACGGTGTCTTGACAGTTACTGTACCGAGAGCTTTTAGGAGGAGGGGATTCTTTATTGACCCTGAAGATGTGCCTGAAAGGCTACAAGTTCTTGCTAGGGCTGCTTGATTTTTTCCATCCTTAGATGCTTAATTAGGCACTAAAACCTATTGTTTTATGATTGAATGATTGATTGCTAGCACTAGTTATTGGGATAAGCTAGGCTTGCTATTGAGATTGGAAAAAATTGTGTAAAAACATTTATCAAGTAGCAGATGATGCTATTTTGCGTGATTAATTTTTAAAGTATGTTTTTTTTAAAAATATATTAATATAATATTTTATTATTTTTTAAAAATTATTTTTAATATTGTATCAAAATAATCTATAAACATAAAAAAAATATTAATTCAAAGTAAAGAAAAAATTAAAATAGTTTTATTTTTTTAAAAAAATGCTTTTAAATTACTGGTAATATCTTGAGTCTTGGTTTCCTCAAGCAGCACACGCTTTGATTTCACTCTAGTTTCCTTTGCTTTCTTGCTCCATTGAGAGATGATACAGTTTTACTTGTTTTGCCTCAAATTGCCGAAGTGAAATCAAAATTCAAGGATCATGAATTTTTGTAACTGCATGACAAGTTCAACTCTTATTGGCTGTGAGCATTGCAAGTTCCTAACGACCGTTTGGGAACGCTAGTTCAACCCTTTTGGTTTGGAAACATGGATTGCTCCGCGGCCTATAACAGTTGAACATGGTTGCTCCGCTACCGCTCCAACTTCCTGAACAGGCACACAGGTTTTCTAACTGCAGCCTTGGTTCATGAATGGATTATCTAACCACCAAACTTGGCTGAAGCAGAAAAATGAACCTTGTCCTTATAGCCTACCAGAGGGCATCAATTTACTGAATATGTAGACATGGTGTTAAATAGGATCGCAGATATTTTTGCGGCCATAAGGAATCTGAATCTCTTGGTCCTCCAAAAATTAAGATAATGTCATGTGCACAGCAATGGGACCATCATGCTCAACTTTCGACAACCTTCCTTTATCCCCAGCTGCATCCACAGATAATTAATTATTGATTATTTCCCTACCACTATTTTTTTAAAAGGGGATTCATCTATATTGAATTAGTTTCATTTGTCTTGATATTTGTAAATATGATTCAAGTTTTGATTTTGCTGTGATCATAGTAATGTTTTAATTTTGAAATAAATACAGTGAAATTTCCATAGGTATGTGTCCATCTGTACATGTATTTTTTTATAAGAAAATAATTATTGCAATTTTCCATGAATAAATCGAGATAATTAACATAGTTTTGCAACTTGTCTAGTGTGTTTGGTCAGTCGCAGCATTTCCATGGCATCCAACTATCCAAGAGGCACATGCAGGAGGACAACGATGCTGTGCTGTAACTCCACCTTGTCCTCTGCCCTAAGAGTATGAAGGGAGGAAACAAACAGAACAACTTGCTCAAGAAAAGGGGAGAAAAATCATTACAGTGAAGACAAACAGCTTCATCTCAAATCTGCACACCTCTCAGTACACTATTTACTTCAT